>Ga0209066_10001276_pt1 | contig 33878 bp, 34 predicted proteins | sample All_14_2_FD_187198 | JGI IMG/M metagenome (GOLD analysis project Ga0209066, IMG submission 187198) | Freshwater microbial communities in response to fracking from Pennsylvania, USA - Allegheny Zone_MetaG_DW_15 (SPAdes) (version 2) ... | reverse complement strand
GGACAGCAATGCGCACTCTGGTGTTGAATGCGGGCTACGAACCGCTGGCCGTCGTGTCGTTCAAGCGGGCGCTCGTGCTCGTCATGAATGACAAAGCCACCGTCATCGAGCACATCCCCGAGGATCCGGTCTGGGGCACGGATGGTGCGCACGATCGGCCCGCAGTCATCCTGCTCAGCCGCTACGTCCGGGTTCCCGGCGGCCGCACGATCCCGGTGACTCGTCGCGGGGTGCTTCGCCGGGATGCGCATCGCTGCGGGTACTGCGGCAGATCGGCATCCACGATCGACCACATCCTGCCCCGCTCGCGCGGTGGCGCTGACTCGTGGGAGAACCTCGTGGCGTGCTGCCTGAAGTGCAACAACCTCAAGAGCGACCGCACGCCGCAGGAGATGGGGTGGGAGTTGCGCCTGACGCCGGGAGCGCCGCGCGGAGCGCAGTGGACGGTGCGGGGGACTGACCGCACCGACCCGTCGTGGGAGCCCTATCTCGCGCTCGCTGCCTGACTCTCACGCGGGCGACTCCAGGATGCCGAGCCAGCGGCGCAGGATCGGCTCGAGTGTTTCGGCATCCGTCCCCAGCTCCTCGATGATCCGGTGCTCGCCGGCCATGTGGGCGGTGAATGCCTCGTCGATGAGGGCGAGTCCGGCATCCGTGAGCCCGATGATCCTGCCGCGGGCATCGGATGCCTCGGGCCGGCGTTCGACGAACCCGCGGGCTATCAGGCGGTCGACGCGCTTGGTGAGGCCGCCGCTGGTGACCATCGTGTGGTCGGCGAGCTCGCCAGCCCTCCGCTGGTAGGGCGCACCCGCGCGGCGTAGGGTCGCGAGGATGTCGAACTCCGCGTAGCTCAGGCCGAAGCTCGCGTAGACCTGGTCGAGGCGTGCGTCCAACAGCAGGCCGATGCGGTGCAGGCGCCCGATGATGCCCTGGGGGAACGGATCGATGTCGGGTCGTTCGCGCCGCCAGGCGGCCTGGATCTGCGCGACGCGGTCGGAGGCGGCATCCATGGATTCACGGTATCGGAATAAATCTTCCACGGAAGGCATTGTTATTTTCCATGGAAGATAAGTCCCTGAGGTGGCTCCTGCTGACCGCGATCGCCCCGATCGCCTGGGGAAGCACGTACTTCGTGACGCGGCAGTTCCTGCCCGCCGACGCTCCGCTGTGGGGTGCGCTGTTTCGTGCCCTGCCGGCGGGACTCATCTTGCTGCTGATCTCGCGCCGCCTCCCGCACGGGGTGTGGTGGTGGCGTGCCGCCGTGCTCGGCATCCTGAACGTCGGCGGCTTCTTCGTGCTGGTCTACGTCGCCGGCCAGCGCCTGCCCTCGAGTGTTGCGGCGACAGTGATGTCGGCGTCGGCTGCCGCCATGATGCTGCTGGCCTGGATGCTACGCCGTCAGCGCCCGCGCGTGCTCGCGGCCATCGGCGCGGGGATCGGGCTCGTCGGGGTCGCGCTGCTGGTCGGTGTCGGCGGCGAGCCCATCGAAGGATGGGGACTCGTCGCCGCGTTCGCGGGGATGCTTTCGTCCTCGCTCGGATTCGTGCTCACGGGGCGGTGGGGCAACGAGATCCCGGGGCTCACGATGGCCTCGTGGCAGCTGACGATGGGTGGCCTCATGTTGCTGCCCGTCGCCCTCATCGTGGACGGTCCGCCGCCGGCGCTGACGCCGACCTCGGCCCTCGGTTTCGCGTACCTCTCGCTCGTGTCGACAGCGCTCGCGTTCACCGTCTGGTTCGCGGGGCTGCGGCGCCTGCCCGCCGCGACCGTCGGGCTTGTCGGACTGCTGAACCCCGTGACCGGCGTGGTGCTGGGTGTCTTCCTCGCGGGGGAGCCGTTTGGCCTCGCGCAGGTTGTGGGGCTTGGCCTCGTGCTCACCGGGATCGTGCTGGGCGCGGTCGTGCCGCGGCGGGCTGCGTCCCCTCGGGAGGGGACGGATGCTTGGGAGGGTGTGGATGCGGCATCCACCCTCCCGAGTGACCAGATCCTCCCGAACGCGCAGACGGGGGTGTCGGTTGTCGACGGATTCCTGCCAGTCCAGGATGCGCCGCCTCCCGTGTCGGCGCGGCGTGGTGGGATGGGGGCATGACGCGCGCGCTCGTGGTGATCGATATGCAGCGGGGGTTTGATGACCTGGACTTCTGGGGGCCGACGGCAAATCCCGACTGCGAGGCGAATGTCGCCCGGTTGGTCGAGGCGTTCGCGGGGGAGTCGGTCGTGGTCGTGCGGCATGACTCTCGGCATCCGGAATCTCCGCTGCATCCGTCCAACCCCGGCAACGCGCTGGTTGATGTCGTGGCGAACGTGGATGCCGCAGTGCTGGTGACCAAGAACGTGAACTCCGCGTTCTACGGCGAGCCCGACCTCCACGCCTGGCTGCAAGAGCGGGGGATCGGCGAGCTGGTGCTGTGCGGCATCCAGACCAACATGTGTGTCGAGACCACGGCGCGAATGGGTGGGAACCTCGGCTATGACGTGACTGTCGTGCTGGATGCGACGCGTACCTTCGATCTGGAGGAAGAGATCCCGGGGCTCGGTGTCGTGCGCCGGTCGGCGGCTGAGCTCATGGCCGGCACGGCGCTCGTGCTGCAGAGTGGCGGCTTTGCGCGTATCGCCACAACCGCCGAGATCGTCGCGGGCTGAGCCGGGAAACCCTCAACCTCTACTCGAACAAAGTATCTATTCTTATTGGTTCTGTCGGGTGACCTAGTGACACTCCCCATGTCGGATGCCCCACGTATCGTGCTCTCATCGCATTGACGCGTTAGAACATGCGTTCTAACCTGTGGGAGTGAGGGCGATCATGGGAGCACAGCGCGCGGAGGCCATCGCCGATGTCCGTGACCGGCTGGCCGAGGTGCATCGCCTCCGCGCGAAGGTCGAGCAGGTGCAGGGGCGATCCCTGGATGCCCCAGCCCTACCGGCGTATCCCGCGCTGTCCCGGTTGCTCCCTGGTGGCGGATTGCGACCCGGGTCGGTGTACACGCTTGCTCCGGGGGCGGCATCCGTCTCGCTCCTGCTCGCCCTGCTCGCGCCGCCCTCGCAGGCTGGGTCTTGGTGTGGGGTCGTCGGGATGCCGCACCTGGGAGCCGAGGCCGCCGAGCGACTCGGGGTGGATCTGTCGCGGCTCGTGATGATTCCCGATCCGGGCTCGCGGTGGCTCGCGGTGGCGGCGACGGTCGCCGAGGTTCTGCCCGTGGTTGCGGTGCGCCCGCCCGGACGGGTGTCGGATGCCGATGCCGCCCGGTTCGCGGCACGCCTGCGTGATCGCGATGGTGTGCTGCTCGTACAGGGCCCGTGGCCGCAGGCCGAAGCGTCGCTGTCGGTGAGCGACCCGGGCTGGAGCGGGCTCGGACGCGGGCACGGATATCTGGACGCGCGGGAGATCACCGTCACGGTGGCAAGTCGCCGACTGCCGACCCCCCGACGAGGACCCGTGCTGCTCCCGGCGCCTGGAGGGGTGGTCGACGCTGCCCGAGGGACTTCTCCCGTGATGCGTGGGGTGAGTGAGCGGGAGGCATTGTCAGTTCGGGAAGCCTTGTCAGTTCGGGAAGCCCTATCTGTCCGGGAAGCCGGGTGACATGCCTGCCGACTCATCCCTGCGGGCTCCGACGCGAAGCCTCGTGGTCTGGATGCCGGACTGGCCGGTCGTCGCCCTGACCCGAGACGGGCCGCATCCGCTCGACCCTGCCGACCCGATCGCCGTGATCGAGAAGAATCTCGTTGTCGCCTGTTCTGCCGCGGCACGGCGTGACGGGGTACGCCGGGGATTGCGTCGGCGTGATGCGCAGGCGCGCTGCCCGGCCCTTGCGATCGTGTCGTCCGACCCGGTACGCGATCATCGCGCCTTCTCGCCCGTCGTCGCTCAGCTCGAAGAGCGCGCGCCGGGGGTACAGATCATTCGCCCGGGACTGTGCGCGATCCGCGCTCGCGGCCCCGCCCGCTACTACGGTGGGGAGCCTGCCGCGGCGCGGGTCCTCCTCGAACGGATGCGGGAACTCAGCCTCGTCGATGTACGCATCGGGGTTGCCGACGGTCCGTTCACCGCCGAGCAGGCTGCACGCAGTGCGACCACGGCAGCTGATCCCATCCGCGTCGTGCCGGAGGGAGCGGCATCCGCGTTTCTCGCCCCGCTGTCGGTCGCCGCGCTCGCTGATGCAGACCCGGGATCCGGCATCGTCGACCTGCTCGCACGCCTCGGCATCCAGACCCTGGGTGCGTTCGCCGCGATGCCCGAAGAGCGTGTGCATGAGCGGCTGGGTGAGCGAGGAGTCAGACTCCGGGCGCTGGCCGCAGGCAGCGACTCGCGGCAGATCGAGCCCCGTGTGCCGCCGCCCGAGCTCGCGCGTGAGATCGCTTTCGAACCGCCGCTCGAGCTTGCCGAGCAGGTCGCGTTCGGGGTGCGCCAGAGCGCGGATGCCTTCATCGCGGGTCTCGGGGCGATCGACCTGGTGTGCACCGAGGTGCGCATCGAGCTGGTCGGCGACCGCGGCGAGCGCAGCGAGCGGGTGTGGCTGCATCCGGGGTCGTTCGATGCTGCAGCGATCGTGGACCGGGTGCGCTGGCAACTCGCCGAAGACGCAACCGACCTTCTGACCGGTGTCGGACTCGTGCGGATCTCGCCCGAGGCGGTGGATGCGGCATCCCACCACACCCCAGCGATTTTCGGCTCCGGTCCCGAAGAGCGGGTGCACCACGCTCTCTCGCGGGTGCAGGCGATGCTCGGTCATCGGGCGGTTGTGACTCCCGCTATCGGTGGTGGGCGCTGGCTCGCCGAGCGGCAGGTGTGGGTGCCATGGGGTGATCGGCTGCCTCGCGACCACCGCACGCTCGCCGCCGAACGCGCCCGTCCTTGGCCCGGGAGCCTGCCCGATCCGCTCCCGGCCACGGTGTTCGCTGATCCGGTCGCTGTCGAGGTGGTGTCGGCATCCGGGGTCACCGTCTCGGTCGATGAACGCGGGCAGCTCACCGGCACGCCGACGCTCATGATCGAGACCGGGCGTCGGCGGGCGGTGGCGGCGTGGGCGGGGCCGTGGCCGGTGATCGAACGCGCCTGGGATGCGAAACGGGCGCGGCGGGCTCACCGGTTCCAGGTCGTGGATGCCGACCAGACAGCCTGGCTGCTGGTGTGCGAGCAGGGCGCGTGGCATGCCGAAGGACGGTACGACTGATGGGATTCAACAACCCGTCGGTGTCGTGGTCAGAGATGGAACGGCTGCTCAGCGACCGCCGCCGGCCGAAGCCGCCGCCCGGGGACGGGGGCGACAGCCCTGCGTGGTCGCACAAGCGTGGGCCATACGTCGCTCCGCCGATCGAGCGACCCGCCCAGACCGTGCCGTACGCCGAGCTCCACGCGCACTCCTCGTTCTCGTTCCTCGACGGAGCATCCTCACCCGAGGACCTCGCCGAAGAGGCCGAGCGGCTGGGGCTTCACGCCCTAGCGATCACCGATCACGACGGGTTCTACGGCATCGTGAGGTTTGCCGAAGCCGCCGAACAGCTGAGCCTGCAGACCGTGTTCGGCGCCGAGCTCTCCCTCGAGCTTCCGAAGCGGCAGAACGGCGAACCCGACCCGGTCGGCGCCCATCTGCTCGTGCTCGCCCGGGGAGAGGAGGGATATCACCGTCTCGCCTCCGCGCTCACGCGCGCCCAGCTGCAGGGCGCCGAGAAGGGGCGTCCGCACTACGATCTCGAGCAGCTCGCGGCCTTCGCCCGAGGGGAGGAGCGCCTCGACGGGCTCACCGGAACCCGCGGCCGCTCGGAATGGGCGGTGCTCACCGGATGCCGCAAGGGCGCTGTCCGTCGTGCGCTCGCCGATGGAGGGCCGGATGCCGCAGCTGCCGCCCTTGACTCGCTCGTCGCTCTGTTTAGCCCCGGCGCCGTGCACGTCGAGCTCATCGACCATGGCAATCCGTCGGACACGCGCGAGAACGACATCCTTGCCGCGCTCGCCGCCGACCGCGGGCTGCCGCTGCTGGCGACCAACAACGTGCACTACGCCGCGCCGCAGCGCGCGCAACTTGCCGCGGCGGTCGCGGCGGTTCGGGCAGGTCGCGGGCTCGACGAGCTCGACGGCTGGCTCCCCGCCCACGCCGGCGCGCACCTGCGCTCGGGAGCCGAGATGGCCGAGAGGTTCGCCCGATATCCGGGAGCGGTGGCCAACACCGTGACCCTCGCCGACGAGCTGGCCTTTCCGCTGCGCCGGGCCAAGCCCGCCCTGCCGAAGCTGCCGGTTCCGGAGGGACACACGCCGATGACGTGGCTGCGACACCTCGTCTGGGAGGCGGTGCCCCGCAAGTATCCCGATCTGTCGCCGAAGGACCGTGACCGCATCGAGCGTGAGCTTGCAGTGATCGAGATGAAGGACTTCCCCGGCTACTTCCTCATCGTGCACGGCATCGTGCAAGAGGCGCGGCGGCGCGGCATCCTGTGTCAGGGGCGGGGGTCGGCTGCCAACAGCGCCATCTGCTACCTGCTCGACATCACCGCCGTCGACGCGATCGCCTACGACCTGCCGTTCGAGCGGTTCCTCTCGAGCCTGCGCGATGAGGAGCCCGACATCGACGTGGACTTCGACTCCGACCGGCGCGAAGAGATCATCCAGTGGGTCTATGCCACCTACGGGCGCGACCGGGCGGCGCAGGTGGCGAACGTCATCCAATACCGGCCCAAGAATGCGGTGCGCGACATGGCCAAGGCTCTCGGCTATTCGCCGGGGCAGCAGGATGCCTGGTCCAAGCAGGTGGAGAGGTGGGGGGCGTCGCTGGAGAGCGGCCCCGAGCACGACATCCCGAGTCAGGTCATCGCCTACGCGGGTGAGCTGATGAAGGCGCCGCGGCATCTCGGCATCCATTCGGGTGGGATGGTGCTCACTGAGCGGCCCGTCGGCGAGGTCGTGCCGATCGAGCACGCGCGCATGGAGAACCGCACCGTCATCCAGTGGGACAAAGACGACGCAGCCTGGATGGGCCTCGTGAAGTTCGATCTGCTGGGCCTCGGGATGCTGGCGGCGCTGCAGTACTGCTTCGACATGATCCGCGAGGCGACGGGGGAGGACTGGGAGCTGTCGACCCTGCCGAAGGAGGAAGCCGCGGTCTACGACATGCTGTGCCGGGCCGATTCGATCGGGGTGTTCCAGGTCGAATCGCGCGCGCAGATGGGACTTCTTCCGCGCCTGCAGCCGCGGCGGTTCTACGACCTGGTGATCGAGATCGCCCTCATCCGTCCCGGTCCGATTCAGGGCGGCGCGGTGCATCCGTTCGTGCGACGCAAGCTCGGGCAGGAGCCGGTGACCTACGCTCATCCGAAACTCGAGCCCGTGCTCGAGCGGACGCTCGGGGTGCCGGTGTTTCAGGAGCAGCTCATGCAGATGGCCGTCGCAATCGGCGACTGCACCGCCGAGGATGCCGACCTGCTGCGCCGGGCGATGGGCTCCAAACGCGGGCTCGAGCGCATCGAGTCGCTGCGCGAGAAACTCTACGCCGGGATGGCGCGCAACGGCCTTGTCGGTGAGGAAGCCGATGCGATCTACGCCAAGATCCAAGCCTTCGCGAACTTCGGCTTCGCCGAATCCCACTCCCTCTCTTTCGGGTTGCTCGTGTACGCGAGTTCGTGGATCAAGCTGCACTACCCGGCAGCGTTTCTTGCCGGGTTGCTGCGCGCGCAGCCGATGGGGTTCTACTCCCCGGCGACCCTCGTCTCGGATGCCCGCCGCCACGGCGTGGAGGTGCGCCGCCCCGATCTACACGCCTCGGGAGTGTGGGCCGGGGTCGAGCCGTTGATGCCAGATCCGGCATCCGTCCCTCCGCTCATCCGGGAGGGGCAGGACGCTCGGGAGGATGCTGCGGGGAATATTGAACCTCCCGAACGGTCACAACCTCCCGAAACGCCATGCCCTCTCGTACGGATGCCGACGCCCACGGGCATGGATGCCTGCACGCACCGCACCCAGCCGCCGGTGGGTCCGTTCGATCGTGATGCGCCGGATGAGTCGGCAGCCCACCGCCGCGATGGGAACTTCGCGGTGCGGTTGGGGCTCGCGGGGGTCAAGGGCGTTGGGCAGCCGACCGCCGTGCGCATCGTCGCCGAGCGGGATGCGCACGGGCCGTTCCGCGATCTGCGTGATCTCGTGCGCCGAACGGGGGTGACCGAGGTGCAGCTCGAGGCACTGTCGACCGCTGGCGCGTTCGAGTCACTGGGCATCTCGCGCCGCGAGGGGGTGTGGCTCGCAGGGGCCGCAGCTCAGGATCGCGCCGAGTACCTGCCTGACTCGCTGGTGTCGGTGCAGCCGCCCCTCTTCACCGATCCGACGAGTTACGACATTCTCGCCGCCGACTTGTGGGCGACCGGCATCTCGACCGACGACCACCCGCTCACCCACTATCGCGCGCCTCTCGACGCACGCGGAGTGCTCACTTCCCGGGAGATCCGCAGCCACGAAACCGGGCGCCGCATCGAGGTCGCGGGACTCGTCACCCACCGGCAGCGGCCGGCGACGGCATCCGGAATCACCTTCCTGAACCTCGAGGACGAGCACGGTGTCGTCAACGTCATCTGCTCGGTCGGGGTCTGGAACCGCTATCGGCGGGTTGCGCGGGATGCTCCGGCGCTCATCGTGCGGGGGATGCTGGAACGCTCGCCCGAGGGTGTGACGAACGTGCTCGCCGACCGCTTCGAGGACCTGCGTGTCGGGGTGCAGCACCGCTCGCGAGACTTCCACTGATCTCCCTAAGCTGGCGTCGTGAGCGATCCCGAACACGTCGAGGCGCTGCCTGCCACCATGCGTGCCGTCGTGTATGACGCGTACGGACCGCCCTCGAACCTCCGGGTCGAGCAGGTCCCCGTGCCGCGGCCCGCCGCGGGTGAGGTGCTTGTGCAGCTCGTGGCGACCTCCGTCAACCTGAGCGACTGGGAGACGCTGCGCGGCGACCCCTTCTACGCGCGCATCGGCGGGCTCACCAGGCCCGTGCGACGCATCCTCGGTTCGGACATTGCAGGCATGGTCGTCGCCATCGGTCGGGGCGTCTCCCGGTTCGCGGTCGGCGACGAGGTCTACGGTGACATCCTCGAACGCAAGGGAGGCTTTGCCGAGTATGCCGTCGCTCCGGAGTCAGCCCTCGCTCGAAAACCGGCACAGCTGAGCTTCGCCCAGGCCGCCGCGATCCCGCAGCCTGGGGAGATCGCCGTCGAGGCGATGACCAAGGCCCGCCCGGGTTCCCGCCTGCTCGTCAATGGAGCAGGTGGCGGGTCGGGGGCGTTCCTGCTTCAGCTCGCGAAAGCCGCCGGGATGCATGTCACCGGGGTGGACAACGCCGGGAAGCTCGACTTCATGAGGCTCATGGGCGCCGACGAGACCATCGACTACCGCGAGCAGGACTTCACCCGCACCGGGCCCTACGACCTCGTTATCGACCTCGTCGCGTACCGATCGGTGTTCGCCTACCGACGGGCGCTGGCCCCGGGCGGGCGATGCTTTGTCGTCGGTGGCACGACCCGTGTGTTGATACGGATGCTGACCGTCGGCGCGCTTGTCGGTCTTGTCAGTGGGACTCGGCTGGGCGCACTTGCCGTGCCGACTGGACCTGCGCGGTTCGAGCCGCTCGCAGCCCGGTGCGCCGCCGGCGAGATCCAGGTGCCGATCGACGCCGAGTACAACCTCGCCCACACGCGGGAGGCGCTCGAGCATCATGGCAACGGTCGCGCGCTTGGCAAGGTGGTGGTCCGGATCCGCGACGACCCGTGATGCTTCGGTTGTGCGCGAAGTTGGTCTCTGTGTGATCACAGAGTCGGGCGTCGCGAGTCGTAGGAACCGACCTCGGGGCGCCGTCCGTGGCCGTCGCGAATGACCGAGCGCGCGAGAGCGATCACGCTCGTGATGATCGCCGCGATGAACAGAACAAGGATGATGACGGACACGGTGGCTCCCTTCCGCCTCCATGTCACCCCGTCACGGATGCCGCACCCCACGGCCACCCTGCCGCGCGTGGCCCGGTCGTGCACGCGATCCGCGAAAACACAGGGTCTCGTGATGGCGCCGCGAGCCAGCATCCGCCGATTGGACCGCTTGCCACCCGCCAAAACGGCCCCCGACGACCGAAGTCATCGGGGGCCGCTATATCGCTGGGGGATCAGCCCTGTGCGGCGAGCGCGAAGCGGACGGTGCCGTCCTGCTCGAGCTGCGCGTCCAGGACGCGGTCATTGAGCGCAAGCGACGCTGCGGTGTCGAGGAACACGCGAGCGCCCTCGGTCACAACGACGGTGTCGTCAGGCTCGGGTGCGGGTGCCACGCTGAGCTCGAAGCCGGTCTCGGCGCCAGCATCCCGGATGCGCAGACCGCCGTCAGCTGCCTGCGGCACGCGGGCGACGATCGTCTTGACGGCCTCAGCGGCGGTGTCGGTCATGGTGAGCATGGGTGCTCTCCTTCCGTTGCGGGCTCTGGGCCAGCCACGATTCCGAGAGTTGGCAACGCTCGCAACCTCACAAGCGCCATACCCAGGGGATTCCCACGTTGGGACGTTGATCGGCTCGGTCGGGTCAGCGACGCCGCCTAGACTGGAGCAGCCAGCCTCTGTAGCTCAATGGAAGAGCAGTTCCGTCCTAAGGAAACGGTTGGGAGTTCGAGTCTCTCCAGGGGCACTTTCCGTAACGATCGCCGTGTGCGAAGGTGGCAGCCATGGATACGGATGCCGTCGGGCGCTGGGTTGAGGAGTATGAGAGAGCCTGGCGTGAGTGCGATGCGCCAGCGGTGCGCGATCTTTTCACCGAGGACGCGCATTACCTCACGTCACCATACGAAAAACCGCTCGTCGGGCACGAAGCGATCGAGGATTTCTGGAACGATCCGCAACCGTTCGAGATGGAGATCCAGTCGGTGACGGTTGATGGCTCTCACGCTGTCGTGCGCGTGCGGGTCACGTATCGCGACCCTGAGCAGGAGTACCTCGACCTCTGGGAGCTCGACTTCACGCCCGACGGGCGAGTCGAGCATTTCGTCGAGTGGGCCTACTGGCCCGGCAAGAGCTTCACCGCGTAGCTTCGACGGCGCACGCGGTCTCGAGCCTGAGGTGAAGCATCCCGTCGACCGACGTGCTGTCGCGGATGCTCATCCGCTCGATGGGCAGCTCAGTGCTGTAGCGAATGTCCTGCTGCATCGCACGGTCGGGCAGATAGCCAGCGCGGTCCCAGGCTGCCAGGATGCGGGTCGCCGAGGCGGCATTGTCACCCGTGCGGAACGCCAGGTCAACGGTCAGTCGAGATCCGACCTCGCCGCAGGGAACTGCCGAGACAGGCGTTTGGTGGACTGTAACGGGGACGTCCTCCGGTGTCCGAAGGGGCCGCGTGCTCGCCTCGATCGTGGCGTGAAGCATCCGCGTGATCTCGTCTCGCGCCTGCGTGACAGTCAGGGGATCCGGTGCTGGCGTCGTGCCTCCCGGCGGCAGGATAGCGGCAGTGTTGCCGATCGCGGATGCGGCCATCTCGGTGAGCCTGTCGACATTGTCGTCTCCCCACGCGACGAGCACGAGCGAGCCCGAGAGGAGCACACCGCACACCAGGCCGGCTGCCAACCAGTCAACGGATCGTCTCCACGCGGCGGTGGCGACGATGGCGCACGCCAGGATGAGGGTGATGCTCAAGATCGCTGATGCTGCGCTCTTGGCTGACGCGGCTTCAGCGATCTCTTCCAGCCAACCAGCCGCTGTCACCGGTTTGTTGTAGCCGATGTCGCCGCTGAGCATCACGAACAGCACGGTGGCTCCGCACAGCACGATTGTGCCGACGACGAGGGCAAGAATCGCCAGCGCGTTGATCACTCGCAGCGCGGCGCTGGAGATCCTGCTCACGTGACGCCGGCCTTGTCGGGTTCCCACCGCAGGATGTCGCCGGGTTGGCACTCCAGCACGCGGCAAATGGCATCGAGTGTGGAAAAGCGCACGGCCTTGGCTCGACCGTTCTTGAGGACCGACACGTTGACGGGGGTGATGTCGATGGCGGCGGCGAGCTCTGAAACGCTCATCTTCTTCTTCGCGAGCTGCACGTCGAGATCAATCACGATGGCCATCAGACGACCTCAGACAGCTCAGCACGCAACTGGGTGGCTTGCCGGAGCAGACCGCGCATCACCACGACGACGAGAGCAAGACCCGCCGCGCTGATGAGCGAGATCAGTCCTGCGAGTGCCGTGAAAGGCCCACCAGCGTTCGCTGCATTGAGCACAAGAAGGCCGGCGAGGATCAGCAAGCCGGCGACGACGATGCTGCCGATGATGATGTCGACCCACCGAAACGCGGCGTTGTCGAAGATGCGGTCTTCCGCGGCGAGTGACAGAAGTGCCCACACGCAGACCAGCACGACCTGACCGCACAGCAAGAGCGCGTCGACCAACAGGATGCCCGGAAGCTCGAGGGCTGCGAACTCGGGCGCGGACGCCGCGAAGCTCCTGGCGTTAGCGGGGACGAAAACCACCTGCACGAACACGATCGCGGCGAACAACACCACAATCAGAGCCTTCGTCGCCACAATCACCACGCGCCGCATCCGTCGTGTCCTATCGTTTATCGGTTGCAATCTATCGAAAAACGATAGTAGCTTAGCTGCTCGACCGAGGTCCAAGGAACTCGGTGGGGGAGAAGGTGGGGATGCCATGGCTACGGATTCTGCCGAGAGGCTGCGGTCGGCGTACTCGCGCGCAACAGGGCCAGCACTCATCGTCGGCACTGTCGTGGGTGCGGTGCTCGGCCTGCTGGTCGTTCAGATCGTAGGATCAGCCGCACCGTGGGGTGTTGCACTGACCTTCGGCGTCGCTGGCGCCGTGACGGCCGCGATCGCCGCCGGGCTCAGCTTGGCGGTCTTGGCTGGGATGAACACCTACGTGTCACCGTCGCCCCACGTTCGCGTCGCCGCCGCGACGCTGACGGCATCCGTCGCCACGGCGATGCTCTCGCTGGCGCTGCTGTGGATGCTGTTCTTTCGGGGGGTGCTGTGGATCGCCGCGCTCGCGGGGGTCGTCGCGGCGATCGTCGCACTCAATCTGGCGCTTGTCGCCGAACGGCGGGCTCCGACCTTGCCTCAGCCGGCGCTGCGCGATCACATTCCCAGCGGCATTGCGCTCTGGCCACTCGGAGCAGCCATGCTCCTTCCCGTCGGCGGTACAAGCTCGATATTCCTGCTCCGAGCCCAGCTGCATGTGCGGTGCGGCATCTACTTCGAGTCTGGCGTCTCTCAGGTCGAGGCGAACGGGTCGTGGGTCTGCGCGGACGGCATCAGCTACCTGATTCCCGGAATCATCCTGATCTGCGGTCCCTTTGTGTTCGCCGTCGTCGGCGCCGTGATCGCGCACCTGGTCGTTCGAGACGTTCTGGCTCGGCTCGTGCTCGCTCTTCTCGCCGTGGCGAGCGTCGCGTGGGTGCTCGGATGGACGTGGTACGCCTCGGGTGCGCTTGTGTCATCGACCCCGCCCGGCATCGACTCGCTCCACTACCGGTACCTCGCCGTGGGACCTGCCGCGGCCGTGGCGGTAGCGGGATTGGTCTTCGGGCTAGTCGCTCTGCTCGCCCGCCTCGCGGGTACGGGATGGATGTTGGGTCTTGCGATCGGCGGAATGCTCATCGCCAGCCTGTTAAGCCTCGGGGTCTCCGCCGGCACGTTCGTCGCCGCGGGCCTGCTGGGCGCGGCGTACGGTCGCGGGTTGAGGCGCGAGCACCCCTGTGAGTCCGGAATGTAGCTGGAGCCAGCGACGATGCTGCCAGCCCGCTCAGGAGCGCGCGACCGCCCCCCGGTTCGGTGCCACAGCGCGATACACCTCGAGCGCTGAGTCGCTCGGCACACCCTGGACGCAGACGTGGTCGGCACCGGCGTCCAGATGAGCGCGGAGCCCATCGAGAAGGGTCGCGGCGTCTCCATGGACCACAATGCGATCTACCAGGTCGTCGGATCCCGATCCCTGAACGTCACCATCGCTGAACCCGCCTCGCTTCATGGTGTTGGTGTAGTTGTTCAGGCCGAGATACGGCGTGAGGAACGCGCGTGCGGCCTTGCGTGCGGACACCGGGTCGGTATCGAGCACGACGGTCTGCTCCGGGGCGATGAGGATGCCTTCTCCGAGAATCTCGCGGGCTTCAGCGGTCTGCGAGGGCAGTGTGAGGTAGGGATGCGTCCCCGCACTGCGGGTGCGGGCGAGTTCGAGCATCCGCGGTCCAAGCGCGGAGAGCAGTCGGTCTTCCCGCGGCACGCCCTCCGCATCCAGCACGTCGAGATAGCTGCTCATCGCTTCCAGCGGCCTGGCACGTTCGTGCTGGCGCTCCCGGTGACCTGAGCCGATACCGAGCAGGAGCCGGCCGGGATGCCGCGCGACGATGCGATGGTACGTCTCGGCGAGTTCGGTGGCGTCCGACATCCAGACATTCACGATCCCCGTGGCCAGAACGACGGACTCGGTGGCATCGAGCAGCCGCTCCGCTTCAAGGAGATCGGCGGCAGGAGAGCCGCCGAGCCAGATCGTGCCGTACCCGAGCCGCTCGATCTCCACGGCCAGTGTTTCGTCGATCTCGGTGCTGCGTCGCCAGATTCCGAACTCACCCAGCCGATCCGTCCACGTCATTCCCCCATCCTCGCAGGCGTGTGGATGTCCAGCCCGGGGCTGCGCGGCACGTCCCTCAGGCATGATCGAACCGTGGCCAGTCGTTTCGTCGTGCGTACGCGCGCCGCCGTGGTCGCGGAGGAGCTTTTCGATGTCTCGCTCGACATCGATGCCCATGTCGCCTCGATGGAGCGATCCGGCGAGCGTGCGATCTCGGGCGTCCTCTCAGGCCACATCGGCCTCGGTCAGGAGGTCACGTGGCGAGCCCGCCACTTCGGCGTCTGGTTCACGATGACCTCGCGGATCACGGCGCTCGACCGGCCAACGCGGTTCGTTGACGAACAGGTGCGTGGGCCTTTCCGCTCGTTTCGTCACGAGCATCGTTTCGATGACGTCACCGGTGTGACGATCATGACCGACACCATCGATCTCGTTTCGCCGGTCCTCGGAATCGTTGCCGAACGCGCCGTGCTTGTGCCTTACCTGCGGCGACTCATCCGACTGCGCAACGCGCATCTGCTCGACCGGCTCGGCCTCGGCCCGACGACCGATCCCGGTGCTGCCGCCTGGGAGCCGGGCGAGTCCTACCCGTACCGCGCTGCCGAGAGCACGACCCTCATCGGGCAGGGCGAGGAGGTCTGGGAGGCGGCTCGCCGCGAGGTGCTCCGCTGGGGTGTGAAGACCCGCAGCGGATTCCGCGTGCCCGATCCGCGCGAGGTGATCCCCGGGGAGCGGCTGCAGATCACGGCGCGACTCGGACCCGTCTCGGTTCGTGAGCCTGTCGAGGTGCGTCACGTGATTCGTGAACCCGATCGGGTCGGCTTCTCGTATGTGGCTCTGCCGGGTCATCCGGTTCGTGGCGAGGAGGCGTTCATCGTCTACCGCGAGGGTCAGGCCGTCTACCTCAGCATCCGGTCACTCACAGCGCCCGCAAGCCGCGGCATCTGGCGTTTCGCGTACCCCGTGCTGCGGGTGGCGCAGCTGATCGCCCGCAGGCGGTATCAGCGCGCACTGCGCTGAGCCCCACCCGCGGCTACCGACGCAGTGCAGCGCGAACCGCGGAAGCGGGATCGAGGTCGATGCGTCGTAGAAGCTGGGCATTGAGAGCGACGACGACGGTGGACAGCGACATCAGGATCGCACCGACTGACATGGGCAGGACGAAACCGATCGGAGCCAGGATGCCGGCGGCCAGTGGAACCGAGATGAGGTTGTAGCCACCCGCCCACCACAGGTTCTGCGTCATCTTCCGGTAGGTGCGGCGCGACAGCTCGATCACCGACAGCACGGAGCGTGGGTCAGAGGTCGCGAGGATCACCCCGGCCGACGCGATCGCGACATCCGTTCCCGCACCGATGGCGATGCCGACGTCGGCCTGTGCGAGAGCCGGAGCATCGTTGACGCCGTCGCCGACCATGGCGACGCGCTTGCCCTCGCGCTGGAGTTCGCGCACCGCGTCGGCCTTGTCTTCGGGCCGCACCTGCGCGAAGACGCGGTCGATCCCGAGCTCGTCGCCGACGGTGGTGGCAACGCTCTGAGCATCGCCGGTGATCATCACGACGTCGATGCCGAGTGCGTGCAACGCATCAACGGCCTCGCGAGATTCCTGTCGCACGCGGTCAGCCAGTGCCAGCCCGCCGATCACCTGCCCGTCACGCGCGACGTGCAGGATGATGGCCCCCTTGTCTCGCCAGGATGCCGCGGCGCCGACCTCATCGGCGCCCAGCTGCTCCAGCATCCGGGGCCCGCCGACGCGGATCTCGTGTCCGTCGACCGTGGCAGTGACGCCGACGGCGGGGGAGGACGAGAAGTCGGTAGCCTGGGGGACACGGATGCCGCGGTCGGCCGCCGCGCGCATGATCGCCGCGGCCAGCGGGTGCTCGCTCGCGTTCTCGGCAGCGGCCGCCAGGGCGAGCACGTCGTCGTCGTGCCACGCGCCCGCGGTCTCAATCGCCGTCACAGCAGGGGCGCCTTCGGTGAGCGTGCCGGTCTTGTCGAACATCACGGTGTCGACGGTACGCATGCTCTCTAGCGCCAGCCGATCCTTCACGAGGACGCCGGCCCGCGCGGCCCGCTCGGTCGCAATCGATACCACGAGCGGAATCGCGAGGCCCAGCGCGTGTGGGCAGGCGATCACGAGCACGGTGATCGACCTGATCACCGCTGAGTCGGCGTCGCCGATGAGTGTCCAGACCACGGCGGTGATGACGGCAGAGCCGAGCGCGAACCAGAACAGCAGGGCCGCGGCGCGATCGGCGAGCCGCTGCGCGCGGGATGTCGAGTTTTGAGCCTCCGCAACAAGGCGCTGGATGCCGGCCAGTGCCGTGTCGTCGCCTGTCGCGGTGACCTCGATGCGAAGACCGGAGTCGACGGCCACGGTACCGGCGGTGACGGTGTCGCCGACGCCGCGAGAGACAGGTCGGGACTCTCCGGTGACCATCGACTCGTCCATGTCAGCACGGCCATCGATGACCTTTCCGTCTGCCGGAACGTTCGAGCCGGGTCGCACCACGACGACATCACCCAGGCGCAGATCGGCGGGGGAGATGGTGACGATCTGGTCTCCCTCCACGCGTTCTGCCTCGTCGGGGAGGAGCGCGGCGAGTGAGTCGAGTGCTGACGTGGTCTGCGCAAGTGAGCGCATCTCGATCCAGTGGCCGAGCAGCATGATCACGATGAGGAGCGCCAGCTCCCACCAGAACTCGAGGGCATGGTCCAGGATGCCGAGAGTCGCGCCCCAGGAGGCGAAGAAGGCGACAGTGATGGCCAGTCCGATCAGGAGCATCATCCCCGGCGTGCGCGAGCGCAGTTCCGAGATCGCTCCGCTGAGGAATGGCCAGCCGCCCCAGGCGTACATGACGGTTCCCAGGACGGGCGCGACGACCAGCGCCCAGTCCGGCACCGCGTAGCCGAGGATCATCGCGAACATGGGCGATGAGGCGACGACCGGAATCGCTATGACGAGGTTGATCCAGAAGAGGCGACGGAACTGCGCGACGTGATCGCCATGCCCCGCGTGTCCACCATGACCGCCGTGCGATCCGTGGCCCGCGCGACTCTCGTGCTCTGCGCGCTCATCGTGTTCGACGCGCCCTGTCGCTGCCGTGTGGTGGTGCACGTGGGGATCGCTCATGGCCGTCACTCCTTGGGTCGTCGGTGTGCTCTCGACCACAACGAGGATACCCCCGGAGGGTATTCCCGACCAGGAGAAGTCACATACCGAAGGCGGCGCGTACTCCCTCGTTCACGACGACGCCACCACGCACGTTGAGTCCGCGCGCGAGCGCCGGGTCGGCCTCGGATGCCGCATCCCAGCCCTTGTCGGCGATCGCCGCAATGTAGGGGAGCGTCGCGTTGCCGAGCGCGCGCGTCGAGGTGTGGGGCGCCGCGCCCGGCATGTTCGCGACGCAGTAGTACAGCGACTGGTGCACCGGGAAGGTGGGGTTGTCGTGGGTCGTTGGGTGTGAGCCCTCGAAGCATCCACCCTGGTCGATCGCGATGTCAACGAGCACCGAGCCGGGCTTCATGGCGGCGACCATTTCGTCGGTGACGAGCTTGGGTGCTGCAGCGCCAGGAATCAGAACGGAGCCGATCACAAGGTCGGCGTCGGCCAGCTGCTCGGCGATCTCGTATCGGGTCGAGGCGCGGGTCTGGATGGCGCCGCCGAAGCGTGCCTCGAGGGCGCGGAGCTTGGGCAGCGAGATGTCGATGACCGTGACGTTTGCACCGAGGCCCAGCGCATTGGCTGTCGCGTGCTCGCCCGCGACACCGCCGCCGATCACAACGACCTTCGCCTTGGGGGTGCCGGGTACGCCGCCGAGGAGCATCCCACGTCCACCCGACGGGCTCATGAGGGCCTGCGCGCCGACAGTGATCGAGAGCCGGCCGGCGACCTCGCTCATGGGGGCAAGGAGGGGGAGCGCCTTGTCGATCGTCTGCACGGTCTCGTAGGCGACGGCTGTCGTGCCGGCGTTCATCAGGGCGTCGGTCAGCGGCCGGTCGGCGGCCAGGTGCAGGTAGGTGAAGAGGGTGAGATCCTCGCGCAGCAGCCCGTATTCGGGGGCGATCGGCTCCTTGACCTTGACGACCATCTCGGCGTCGCCCCAGGTTCCTTCGGCGGTGTCGGCAATCTGCGCGCCGGCGGCGCGATACGCGTCATCCGTGAACGCACTACCCAGGCCCGCGCCACGCTGAACCGTCACGGTGTGACCGCGACGTACCAGGGCGTCGACTGCTGCCGGCGTCATGGCGACGCGGTTCTCGTTGTTCTTGATCTCGGTGGGTACGCCGATCCGCATGATCTTCTCCGTTCTTCCTTGAGCGCGGCCACACAGCTCGCCGTCGAACAGAGAATCGCACGATCTTCTGCTCGGAATGTTTCAGATCGAAGAAATCGACCTACATAGCGGGGCTCTGGTGACATCGGAACGAAGGAAACTTGGCCTGCTAGCGCTTATGACGAAGAATATTCGACATGAGTACGGAGCTTGACCCGATCGACGAACGCATCGTTGCGCTGCTGTCCGCCGACGGTCGGATGACCAACGCGGCCCTCGCCGATGCGATCGGCCTTGCGCCATCAACCGTGCACACGCGTGTTCGCGCTCTCGTGGACCGCGGTGTCATCACGGGCTTTCACGCCGCCCTCGACCAGGGTGCCCTCGGGCGCGGGCTGCAGGCTGTCATCGGAGTGACCCTGCGTCCCGGTGCGCGCCAAGAGAGCATCCGCGCCTTCACACAAGAGGTGCGACGCATCCCCGAGGTCATCCAGGTCTTCTTTCTCGGCGGGGCTGACGACTTCCTCGTCCATATCGCGGTCGAGGATTCGTCGGCGGTGCGCCGCTTCGTGGTCGACCATCTCTCTGCTCGCCACAGCGTGGCATCCACCCGCACGAGCCTGATCTTCGAATACCACCGCAACGCCGTCGCTGCCGACTTCGACTAGGTCGGCGTCGACGCGGCGTCGTAAGAAAGCGCCGCGCAATTGGTCCCGCGCCCCCGGGACGACGGATGATGGAACAACGGCGCATCACAGCATCTGTGCGCCGACCCACACCTGGAGGCCCCGTGTCCCGTCCCTTTGGCGCATCGCGCGCCCGCATCCTCGCCGCCGCTGCAGCGGTCGCTGTCTCGGCGCTCGCCCTGGCCGGCTGCTCGAGCTCGAGCGAACCGGCCGACTCAGCCGACGCCGGCTATGTGACGCCGGGAAAGCTCACCATCGCGACGGGGCAGACCGCCTACGAGCCCTACGTCATCAACGATGACCCGGCCTCGGGTGAAGGATTCGAGGCCGCTCTCGCCTACGCGATCGCCGACAAGCTCGGTTTCGCCGCCGAGGACGTCGAATGGGTGCGCACGAGCTTCGAGGCAGCGATCGCCCCCGGTCCCAAGGACTTCGACTTCAACATCCAGCAGTACACGATCACCGACGAACGCAAGCAGGCCGTCGATTTCTCGTCGCCCTACTATTCGGCGGCGCAGGCTGTTGTCGCACTGGAGGGCGGGCCGGCAGAGGGTGTCAGCGACCTCGACGGGCTGAAGTCCCTCGTGTTCGGCGCAATGTCTGGCTCGACCAGCGCGCAGACGATCGACGCGGTAGTGCAGCCCGACACGACGACACAGCTGTACTCGTCGAACGAGGATGCCGTCGCAGCCCTCAAGGCGGGGCAGATCGACGCGTTCGTGATCGATCTTCCGACGGCGTTCCTTGCCACGTCGCAGTACATCGAGAACTCCTTCATCGTCGGCCAGCTGCCCCTCGGCGGAATCGCCGATGAGTGGGGCGTGGTTCTGGCGAAGGACTCGCCGCTGACGGCATCCGTCTCAGCAGCGATCGACGAACTGCGCGCCGACGGCACGCTGCAGCAGATCACCGACCAGTGGCTGGATGCCGAGCAGGGCGTTCCGATCCTGCAGTGACCACTCCCGCCCCCACCGCGGACGGCCCACCGCCGCCCAGCGCGCTCGAGCTCGACCGCCGCGCCTATCGGCGCCGGCGGTCGCAGCGCTCTGTGCTGCTTGCGGTCGCCTCGACGGTGGTGTTCGCCGCCATCGTCTGGTTGACGGTCATCCGGACGCCCGGATGGGCTGCCGTGCAGGAATCGTTCTTCGACCCGCGGATCGCAATCGAGTCGCTCCCGAAGGTGTGGGACGGGTTCCTGCTGAACCTTCAGGTGCTGGGGCTGTCGGTGATCACGGTGAGTGTGGTCGCGCTGACGGTCGCGGTGCTGCGTACTCTGCGCGGACCGGTGTTCTTTCCGCTGCGGGTGCTCGCGGCCGGCTACACCGACTTGTTTCGCGGGTTCCCGTTCATCATCGTGCTTTACCTCGTCGGGTTCGGCATCCCGACGGTCGTGGGTGAGCGGATCGAGCCCGTGATCCTCGCGGTGCTGGCAGTCACCCTCACCTACTCGGCGTACGTCGCTGAAGTCATCCGTGCCGGCATCGAGGCTGTGCATCCGTCGCAGCGCCTCGCCGCGCGCGCCCTTGGGCTCGGGCACGTGCAGACGCTCCGGCATGTCGTGCTGCCGCAGGCTCTGCGCAAGATGACACCGCCCCTGATGAACGACTTCATCTCGATGCAGAAGGATGTCGGATTGATCTCGATCCTCGGGGCTGTGGATGCCATCGCCGCCGCCCGCTCGGAGGTCTCACTCACGTACAACTTCACGCCGTACGTCGTGGCGGGCATCCTGTTCGTCCTGCTCGCCATCCCGACGATCCGGGTGGCGGATTGGTACACCGCGAAACTGCAGCGCCGCGAGCAGGCGGGATCCGTCCTATGAGCACCGTGCTGCGGGCCGAGGGCCTGTGGAAGAGCTTCGGTGACCAGCCCGTCCTGCGCGGGGTGTCGCTGGAGCTTTCACGTCACGAGGTCGTCGCAGTGATCGGTGCGAGTGGGTCGGGCAAGTCGACGCTCCTGCGGTGTCTCAACCTGCTCGAGGGCATTGACGATGGGCGCATCCTGCTGGGCGATCAAGACATCTCTGATCCGCGCGCCGACGCCGATCGGGTGCGCTCGCGGCTTGGCACCGTCTTCCAGAGCTACAACCTGTTTCCGCACCTGAGTGTGCTCGATAACGTCACCCTCGCGTCGCGGGTCGTGCGACGGATGCCACGACGCGATGCCGAAGAACGAGGCAGGATGCTGCTCGACCGGGTCGGGCTCGGAGCGTTCGCGCACGAGCATCCCGACCGTCTCTCGGGCGGACAGCAGCAGCGGGCGGCGCTGGCCCGGGCCATCGCGACCGACCCCGAGGTGCTGCTGCTCGATGAGATCACCTCGGCGCTCGACCCAGAGCTCGTCGGCGAGGTTCTCGGGCTCGTGCGTCAACTCGCCGAGGAGGGCGCGACCATTCTGATGGCTACCCACGAGATGGCCTTCGCCCGCGATGTCGCGCATCGCGTGTTGTTCCTCGACGAGGGGCGTGTGCTCGAGGAGGGTACGCCGGCGCAGGTGTTCGAGGCGCCGCGTGAGGCCCGCACGAAAGAGTTTCTGGCTCGCTTCCGCGCGTGAGGCGGGCCCCTTAGCCTCGATCCACCGATGAGCCTCGGGCGGCCCGGGCCGGGGTGGTCGGCGGGCGGTGATGTGTCGGGGGCAGGGGTGAGTTCCGGGCGTCGCATCCCGGTCGTCCACGTGGTCCTCGGTCGTGCCGCGGTCGCGGCGGTGGTCAGGCGAGAGCGACTGGTGGCGGCGCGTGCGTGATCGCGAAGAGCCGCGCGAACGCTGTCTGCCATGGCCAGGCCTTCGGGAGGTGTAGCGTGATCCGGCGCGCGGACCGCGCCAGCCGTGCGGGGACGTGGATGAGGGTGCGGCGGATGGTCGCGGTCGTGGCTCTCGTAAGGCGTCCCGTGTGGTCGGCGATCACGCCGGCGGCGCGGGTGAGGTTGAAGGCGATCACGGCGAGGACCAGCCAGGCGCTGTTCGCGGTGAACACCCCGGAGGGCAGGTGCGCGAGCGGGCCGTTCTTGAGGTCGGCGTGGACCTGTTCGATGATCGCGTGACCGCGGTGAGTCTTGTCCGCGACGACGGTGCCCATGTCGTCGTTGCTGGTGGTGGTGAAGAACGCGTGGTACCGGTAGACGTCGAACAGTGTCGGCTGCTCCACCTTGTTCGGGTTCAGATCGGGGATACGGCGCACCACCAGCCGCCCTTCGATGCGCTCAGCCTTGCGCCTCGATCGGAACGCGGTGAACGGAACCTCGGCGACCTCGGCTTTGGAGATCAGTTGCCCGGTGCTCTCGTCACGGATCGAGTCGGTGTACTCGATCATCGTCCACGCATCCTCGGGGATCGTCGCGATCGCGGCCCTCACCGCAGGGTCCATCCGGACAGTCACCGACACGTCGGCGCCGGCCGTGATCGCGGTGCCGATGGTGGCGTACCCGTAGAAGGCAGAGTCCGCACGAAGTAACGGCCGAGCCCCGGCGGCGACGCCGGTGCGGCGCAGAGTCGCCAGGGCGTCGCCGACGATCCGTGCGGCGCCTTTCGGGGATCCTGTCTTCCCCTGCCGCAGCCGCTGGGCGAGGACCACCGGCGCCGACGAGGTCGTCGACGCGGTCGCGAGCAGCGCGTTCAGGCCGCGGACGCCGGAGTATCCGAACGAGGCGCCCTGCTTCTGGTAGCCGTGGACCTCGATGATGGTGTCGTCCAGATCGACCATCACCCGTGCGTCATCGTTCGCTCGGAGCAGCGGCGTGTCGACAGTGAGATTGGCGAGGACCCGGGAGGCGACCGCGTCGAGCTGTCGGACGTGCCCGAACCGGAACTCCCGCAGGAACGACCCGAGTGTCGACGGGGCATACGTCCGGTCGAACAGGCGGCCCATCCCGCCATGGCGGATCAGGTTCATGTCGTCAATCGAGTCCGCCCCCGCGAGCATCCCCGCCACCAGCGCCATCACCTTCGAGCCGGCGTTGGCGCCTCTGTCCGTCGGGACGCTCAACCGGACTTGAGCCAGCTGCGCGAGCCCCGCGCGCTGCGCGAGCCGGAGCATCGGGACCAGCCCGGCCGCGGACACGAGATTCGGGTCATCGAAGACCGCTGACACCGCGGCCGGAGCGTGCTTGAATTGCATCTACGAGATGCCTCTCGTTTCTGGGACTTAGAACCTTAGACAAGCTCTATTTTCCCTGATCCGAGGGGCATTTCCGTGTCACGACGCCCGTTCCTCACCCCACCACATCGGTGGATCGAGGCTAAGGCACAAGAGCCGCAAGGCGCTGTCCCAGAACCTCGCTCCCAGACCCGGGAGCGTTCCAGAGAATGAAAGGAAATCACACGATGAGTGCTGGAGACAAGATGAAGGCCGCAGCCGACAAGGTCACCGGTCAGGTGAAGGAGACCGTCGGCAAAGCGACCGACAATGACAAGCTCGTCGCCGAAGGCAAAGCGGACCAGGCGAAGGGAGTCATCAGGGACAAGGTCGAGGACATTAAGGACGTGTTCAAGAAGTAACCACGCCTCCGGGGCGGGCTCGCCCGCCCCGGTTACCCCGTTTCTCTCATTCGAAAGGACTGCTCTCATGGGCTTCTTCAGTTTTCTCATTCTCGGGCTGATCGCCGGCGCGATCGCCAAGCTCATTCTCCCCGGAAAACAGGGTGGCGGCTGGTTCGTCACCCTGCTGCTCGGTGTTGTCGGGGCGATGCTCGGGGGCTGGCTCGGCGGCCTCATCTTCAACGTCAACCTGCAGGGCTTCTTCAACCTGTCGACCTGGCTGCTCGCGATCGGCGGATCGATCCTGGTGTTGCTCATCTATGGCCTGATCACCGGTCGCCGCGCGAAGAAGTGACCCAACCTCACAAGCCATGGACGAACTGACGGATACGGGTAAGGATGAGGGTCAACGGGCGGTCGTCGCACCGCCCGTTGGCCCTCGAAGGAGAGGTGCCCTTGGTGTCAGGGGGATGAAGGATGAGCAGTGAGCCTTGCCGCAACCCGTTGGAGTCGGCAGATGACCGGATCATCGCCGGACGAGCCGCAGACGGAGACACGGCAGCATTCGCGGCGCTTGTTCGCAGGTACACGCCGATGATGCGTGCCTACACGCGGCGGATCCTTCCGGGCAGCGCGGATGTCGACGACGTCGTCCAAGACGCGTTCATCACCGCCTGGGACCAGCTCCCGAAGTTGGATGATCCCGGGCGTGTGAGGAACTGGCTGATGCGGATCACCGGTCGCAAAGCGATCGACCGCATCCGATCCGCCCGACCCCACTCCGATCTGAGCGAGATGGAGCTACCGGCCCAGGATCGGATGGCCCCGCAGCGGCAAGTAGAAGCTCGCGCAGGGATCGCGGCGTTGAGCGACGCGATCAACCAGCTTCCCGACTCCCAGCGTGAATGCTGGGTGCTGCGAGAGCTGGGCGACTACAGCTACGAGGAGATCGCCCAAGAACTGGACCTCCCGATATCGACGGTTCGGGGATTGCTCGCCCGTGCACGAAAAGACATCATTGTTCGAATGGAGCAGTGGCGATGAACGAATACGATACCCCTGATCCGCGGGGCCGCGTGACCGAGTTCGAGGATCTGGACGGGCACACCATTGAAGAGCTCTCTGACTACCTCGATGCCGGGCGCACCCCTGTGGATGCTTCGATCGAAGGCTCGCCCGGTTGCCGCATCGCACTGGATGCCCTGACCCGTCTTCGAGAGCTTACCCCCGAGCTCCTTGCAGCCGACACTTCGGCGGAACCGGGGCCCGACGACACCTGGGTGCAGAGCATCCTCGCCGGCATCACTCTGGACGCGCGCGCCGGACGGCGCATCCCACTGCCTGCGCCCGCGCTCGAAGCCGACTTGGGCATCACCGAGGGTGCCGTCCGGGGCGTGATCCGCGCGGCGGAGCACACCGTGCCCGGCGTCGTTATCGGCAAATGCCGATTCGACGGAGATGTCACGGTGCCGGGCGAACCGGTGCGGGTCCGCGTCGATGTCAGCGTGCCCTACGGCGAACCGATCCCGGATCTTGCAGAACGCCTCCGCAGTGAGATCAGTGCACGTGTGATGACACACACCACGCTGAACGTGACCGGCATCGACATCACCGTGCACGATATCCAGCAGCTTCAGAACCGGACAGAAGGAAACCGATGACCGAGCCGACGGATCAGGCAATGGCCGAGGACATCGAGACTGCGATCAGGGCCGTTCCCGGTGTGGCTTCGATCTTCCGCACTGGCGGCATCATCTCGAAAGTGGTCGATGCCGGCGCTCAGCTCCTCGGAGCTCAGCCGAATGAAGCACCGCTTGTCCGCTGGGAGCATACGCCGGACGGCCCGCGAGCAGAGGCCGCGATAGGCGTGCTCGCCGCCGCGGGAGCTGCTGAAACCAGTCGCCGAGTACACGCAGCGATTGCCGCGCTGTGTACCGGTCGTGGCTGTGCCCCTGTGGAGATCCGCCTCACTGTCGTCCACATCGACGATGGCCCCGGAGACCTCGCGTCCCGACGAACGTCGACGGCGAGCCTAGTGATGCCGACTGAAATCTCGCCTCAAGACTGAAGCCGCCGCTCAGCCCGGCGCGAACCAACGCACTCCGCAGCAGGCCCCATTATGACGCGCCTGCGCTGAGCCTGCTGAGGCGCTCGTCGAGCCTGTCGATAGCACCTCCGGCAGCGCCGGACTCACATCATAGTCCTCGCGCGGAGGCGGATGAGATACGCGGGGCAGCAAAACCTTTCCTGCGTTCACCGCAAGAGTCAGCACTACCGACGAGTAGTGTCAATGGAGTCGCCTCCTCCCTCTTGCCTCAGTTCCTCGGTGCGGTCGTTGTCCTGTTGATCGCGGATGATCTCGGAGTTCCGGCGGCGCGTGGTCTCTTCGGTGGGCGCGTATGCGTGCCCGGAGTCCTGTATCGCGCGTTCCCATCGTTCCGCTCGCTTCCGCGCGATTCTTCGATGATCCGGTTCCTTCTCGGGGGCGTTCTCATTTGCATTCATGTTTTCACCGTAGCTCGCCCGTATGCGAGGCGTTCAGCTTTGGCGGACTGCGAAGAGACGCCCGCGACGCTGTGATGTCCGCCGCACTGGGCTCGTACGGTCGCGCTGGACTCGAGCGCCGCAAGGCGCTTTGACCTAGACGAATAGTCTTGCGCGTGGCCTGCCCGTCCGCCCCATTGGCAGGATTGACGAAGCTGTGAGGCGTACATGTTTGGGGCGTATCGTCAGATCATGGATACACAGACACGAACGAGCGGCGTGGACGCCGCGACGCTGGGCCTGGGATCGGTGCTGGTGGGTTCGTTGCCTGCTGCCCTGATGACCGATGAGGCTCCGGATCGGTACACGGTGGAGGCCGTGTTCACGCGACGCCCCGAACGGGACGAAGTGATCGAGATTCTGGGGAGCGAGACCCGTGACTTTCTCGCGCAGGCTGGCTACCCGACCGTGGAGGTGACGATCTCGGACCGTCGTCTCGAGATCGCGAACACGAACCTCGAGGAATTGCGCGACGGACTCGCAAGTGCCCTCGCAGATCGCCTGGCCGACATCAGCGCAGGGGTCCGGGATCGACAGGACGCGGCGGCGGTCGTGTTCCAGAACGCGGCTGTGAGCGAGAACGCGCGCACTGCGGCGGTCACCGCTCTCGCGGAATCCGTTACTTTCGCCCCGTCCCCAGCTGGTCAGGATTCGGCGGGAGCGGAGGCGAACCGTGTCCGGTCGGATCGCGCTCAGATCGATGACTGGACCGATGAGGGCGGTCACGGACGTTCCTGACGCCCAAGCCCGCAGGATCTCAGGTGCATCATGAACGAGTATCGTTCGACCCGGACTCCACGAACTAGCCGGCCAGTCAATGGCAAGGGCGGGAGCGAGTTCACGACATTGGCGAAAACGATCCGAGAACAGGGGTTGCTGCGTCGCCGGTACGGGTACTACTGGACGAAGCTCATCGGCCTGCCCCTCTTGCTCGCCGTGGGTCTCCTCGCATTCATCTGGATTGGCGACACCTGGTGGCAACTGTTCACAGCGGTGCTCCTCGCGATCCTCTTCACCCAGATCGCGTTCCTCGGTCACGATTCGGCGCATCGCCAGATCTTCGTATCGGGAAAATGGAACGATTGGGTGAGCATCGTCCTCGGCGACCTGCTGGTCGGTATGAGCTACGGGTGGTGGCAGCATAAGCACACGCGCCACCATGCAAACCCGAACAAGTTGGGTGCCGACCCTGACATCGACCTTCCGGTGATTGTCGTCACTCCGGGTCGAACGCCTCCGAGAAGCCGGACGCTGAGATGGCTTCGGGCGCATCAGGGCGTGTTCTTCTTCCCGATCCTGCTCCTGGAAGGGGTGTCGTTGCACGCGTCCGGGGTGCGCCGAGTGCTCGCAAGGGGTGAGCTGAAGCGGCGCTGGGTGGAGATCCTCTTTCTGCTGATCCGGCTGACCGGGTTCCCGATGCTGGTGTTCATCGTGCTCTCGCCGGGAATCGCGTTCGTGTTCCTCGCCGTGCAGCTCGGCGTGTTCGGGTTCTATATGGGAGCCTCGTTCGCGCCGAACCATAAGGGGATGCCGGTCGTGCCGAGAGACGTGAGCCTCGATTTCCTGCGACGCCAGGTGATGATGAGCCGGAACATCCGCGGTACCCGTGTTCTCGATACTGCTATGGGTGGCCTGAACTATCAGATCGAACACCACTTGTTTCCCTCAATGCCTCGCCCGCATCTGCGCAAGGCAGCACCGATCATCGCCGAGTACTGCCGAACCCACGATGTCCCGTATCTGCAGACGGGATTGTTCGCCTCGTACGCCATCGTCGTGCGCTACATCAACCGTGTCGGGCTCGGGGAACGCGACGTGTTCACCTGCCCGCTCATCGAACAGCGCAATCACTTCACGATGCCAGCAGCATCGTGAAGTTTCCTCGCGCAGACGGGACGGTGAGGCGGTCACATGCCGCCGTGGTCTATCACCCGGCGAAGATCCCACTGGAGCGCGTCCGTGCTGCAGTAGAGATGCAGGAGCGAGCGCTGGGCTGGGCAGCTTCACGCTGGTACGAGACCAACGCACAGGATTCCGGACGCGCCGCGGCAGAGCAAGCCCTGGCGGGTGACCCGGCAGTCATCATCGTGCCCGGTGGCGACGGCACCGTCCGGGCCGTCGCAGACGTCGTCCACAGCTCCGGGATTCCCATCGCACCGATCCCCACCGGTACGGGGAACCTACTGGCGCGCGACCTCGGTATCTCTCTCGGCGATGTCGAGGGCAACATCGAGGCGGCGTTCACGGGCTCGACGCGAGCCGTGGATGTCGGGGTCGCCGAGTTCGACGATGCTGACGGCGCTTCACGACGGCATGCTTTCGTCGTCATGGCGGGTATCGGCCTGGATGCGGAGATGGCGGAGCACACGAGCTCGATCGCGAAGAAGCACCTCGGCTGGCTCGCGTACGTCACGCCCATCGCCAGATCGGTCATCGTCAACAGGCTCTTCCACCTCGACTACCGCGTGGACCAGAACAGAGTCAGATCCACTCGAGCGCACACGGTCATCGTGGGCAACTGCGGCACGCTCACCGGAAACATGCTCCTGATCCCCGGCGCGGTCATCGATGACGGATTCCTCGACGTGGTCATGATGCGCCCAAAAGGACGGTTCGGGTGGGCTCGGATCGGCACGCGCCTCACGCTGCAGGGCATCGCACGGCGCTCCCGGCTCAGCCGGCGCATGCTTGAACGAGCGCCGGATATTCACGCGCTTGCCTATGTCCGGGGGAGACAGTTCGAGGCACGGTTCGATACCCCGCACCTGATCGAACTCGACGGAGACAGCTTCGGCCACGTAACCCGCGTCAATGTCGGCATCAGACCCGGTGCGTTGCAAGTCCGGGTTGCCCGGTGAACTGACTGAGCGCAAGCAAGCAGTGCTGGGGTGTGCGGTACGCACGACATGCCGCAGAAGAGCATCCCTCGCTGAGCCACGTGAGGGAGAGGCAGGTTATGCTTTCGAGCGCTTCGCGCGTTGCCTGAGCAGCCCGAAGATCAGGGTGCCGACGAAGAGCACGATTCCGATGATGGCCAACCAGAGCAGGCCCTCGAACACGAATCCCACGATCGACAGCACCGCCCATACCACAAGCAAGATGAGAAGAACTGTCCACATGTTCCCCACCATACGCTCCATCTGAGGGCAAAAGAAGGAACTGGCAAGACTCACAGAAAGCCGGCGACCACGGCTGAGCCACAAGATAAGCCTCGCCCCCAGTCCCTGTGGCAACGAGTTTGGGCACGCTGGGGTCAGAATCAACGCGTGACATGAATGCAGCAGTTCTACCAGCAGAGTTTCCCGAGAAACCAAGGTTCCGCATGAAAGGACTAACGCATTCCCCAGCGGTGCAGCGGCCCCGACTTCGTGACAGGCGCATGCATCGCGCACGACACGCCGTACTCGATGCAGACAAAGCTACTGCGTCTTCTGCGCTGAACACCGCAACTTTACGACCGTTGCCGATCAAGCGCTGCCTCGTCTTCTGATTCTCTTCGCCATGACTCTTCGCCTGTTTCTACATTCTCCCATTGTGCTATCTCCCGAATGGACGTATCGCTACCTGGCGGTAGATCATCCGCCCCGCTCCTGGTCTTGTGCTTGCCGACCCGAGGAACTGCGCCGTGAGCAGCCTGCCTGCCTACCGTGGTCTATAGGCTGCGTGTCGGCCCCTCGCGGTGCGGCCCGCTGCGGTGGGTGTCGTGCGCGAATGGGTCGGGAAGCCGCTGTGCCCGCTCTGCGACTCGCTGCCGCGCTTGCTCCTGCTCGGCGCGCTTGGCTTCGATGCGTTCGGCGGCTTCGTTCACGGGCAGGCTACGGAGTTGGTCGGCTTCGGCCCGAGTCATGGCGCCCCGGTTTCTGGTGTCGCGAGCCTTGCGGTGGGGGCTGGTGGTGCGAATGCCGAGCTGGTCGCGGCGGACCTGCTGTGGCCCGTACTCGCTGACCAGCAACGCCAGACGCTCCTGCTCATGGCGTTCCCGCATCGCCTCACGGTTGGCAGTCGCGGCGGCGACGGTCTGCACAGCCTCGGCCACGCGAGGATCGGTCTCTGCACGCTTCTCGGCGGCCCTGCTCGCCCATGCCGGGAGACAATCGGCGTAGGTCGGGGTGGTGCCCCATTCGCTGCTGACCTGTCCACGCAGCTCCTGCGTGTGTTCGGTCGCGGCGCGGTGCTCAGTACGGGCTTTGCGCCTGCCGAACCTGCCCACGGTGGCGAGGCGGGCGCTGGTAGCGGCCTCGTTCTCCACGGCGGCGAGGTAGGCGGCCCCGTCGTGCTCGGCTTGGACGGTGAGCGGCCTGGCGGCCTCGGCGCGCACCTGCTCGGCGACTTCTTCGGCCTTGCGGAGTACAGCAGCACTCTCGTCGTCCTCGGCGCGGTGGGTGGAGCGTTGGGCGTCGAGCCTGGCGGCGATCTGCTCCCATCGTGCCGCCGTCCGTTGTGCGCGTTCGGCTTCGTGGTCGAGGCGGGCGAGTTCTTCGGTGACGAGCCGCACGGGGCCGTCGTTGACGAGGCCGCGCACGGCTTCTTGTGCGGCGTGGGTGGCGTGGTCGAGGCCCCGGTCTGCGGGGTCGCGTTCCATCGCGTCGATGAACTGCGCCCGCGCATCCGCGAGGTCTTCCGCGACGACGTGGAGCCGGTTCGTGTTGCGGCCTCGGGTCATGCCGACGTAGACGCCCGCCGCGCTCGTCGCCTCCGACAGCACCGTGTGCGAGGCATCGACGGTGGCGCCTTGGACGCCGTAGGCGGTGGCGGCGTAGGACAGGTGCGCATGCTCACCCAAATACTCGGCAGGCAGGGCAACGGTGCGCGGGCTCTTGCGCCCGCTGCCGACCTCACGCGCGTAGACCGTGCCGTCGCTCTCGACGTGCTGCACGATCCACTGCTGCCGGTTCGCCACCCCAAGATCACTGTTGTTCTTGCGGGTCTGGATCAGGTCACCGGCCCCGATGCTCAGCCCGTCGCTGCCGGTCTCCGTCACCGTGTCGTCGACCTCGCCACGCTCGATCCGTCCGGCGCGGATGCGCTCATTCAACGCCGCCGCCTCGTCATTGGTCGACACCGTGATCGCCTCGCCGTCGCCGGCGCGGGCGCGGGCGCGGGCGCGGGCGCTGACGGTGATGTGGTCGCGGGCCTGCTCGTCGTCCGCATGCAACGTCACGAGCTTCATAGCGGCGAGCCGGTCGAACACCTCGCCGGGGTTCTCGCGGTCTCGCATCGCCAGCGTGAGCGCCGCGTACTGGGCATCGGTGAAGCGATGCAGCTCGCTCATATCGTAGGTACGGCCCCTGATCTGTGCGGCAATGTCGAGCACACCGCCGCGCCCGACGGCGGGGAGTTGGGCGCGGTCGCCGACGAGCGCAACCGTCGCGTTTGCTTCGGCAGTGATGGTGAGGAGGGCGTGGGCGGTGTCTTGGTCGAGCATCCCGGCCTCGTCGACGATCACCCGCTCACCCCGCGACAGCACCGTTTCTCGCGGTGGGCCGGTGAATGCGCGCCCGGTCTCAGGGTCGGTATCGCCCCGCGTGAGGCGTGTCCATACGCCGTCGGCGTTCCACCGCCACCCATGCGCATACACCAGCGCCGCAACACTGGTGGCGGGTACGCCGAGTTCGTCGTGCGCGACCTGCGCCGCCCGCAGCGTCGGCGCAACCACCCGCGACGCCCTGCCCTGCTCGGCGGCGACCTCGATGGCGCCGCCGAGCATCGTGGTCTTCCCGGCCCCGGCTGCACCCTCCACGATCACCAGCGGATCGTTCGAGGCGACCGCAGCGGCGGCGACCGTCTGCCCCTCATCGAGCCCGGCGGTGTGTGCGGCCTCGGTCACGTCCGCTGGTTTCGGCTCCCGGCGCAGGGTTGCGGCGGTGAGCTGGTCGCGCAGCGCGGTCTCAGCGGCGACCACGCCGACGCTGGTCAGGTGGGCGACGTACTCCGGTGCAGCTGCGCCAGGCGGCAGGATGGAGAAGCAATCCGATACCGCAAGATCGGTTGCGAGGCTCACGAACTCGCGCAACTCCTGCGGTGTGGCCTGCACGCCTGCCTCGGTCGTGATCCGGGTGACATGTTCCTCCACAGTGTGCGGCGTCCATGCCGACGCACTAGCGGCGCACCGATCCAGCGCCCGCGACGCGACCTGTTGCATGCTGAGGTCTTCAAGCAGCACTGGGGGTTGCGCAGTCTTGCGTTCGACCCGTTCGGGGTCGTATCCGGCTTCGCGCAGCTCGGTCACCCATGCGGCTTCCTCCCGCAGGGTGGTGGGCTTCTTCGCGGGTCGCTCATACGCCCACGCCTCGGCGCGCAGGCGGGAGGCGACGACCGGCCCGATCATCTCGCCGGGGTGCGCTTGATCCCATTCGGATTCGAAGCGTTCGAGATTCTTGCGCACCTGCTCGCCCCGCTTCGACATGAGCGCGTTGAACGGCTCCAACTCGGCGACTTCGCCGGTGGCGGGGTCGAGGGTCAGGCCGTGCCGGTCGAGCACGGCGGCGAGGTCGGGGTGGGCGGCGATCACGGCGGTGCCGAGGGCGCGGATCGCGCCCTGCTGCTTGAACAGCGCAGCGCCGTTCAAGCCCCGCCACTTGCCCGCCGCCCACACTCTCATGCCGATCTGCATATGAATATGCCGGTGCGGATCACCCGCCCGCGACGTGCGGTGCGTGATGCCCACGACCTGCATGCTCTCGATGGGTACGACCTCCTGCGCCCCCAACGGCCCGACACGAGTCACGGAGTGCTGGGCGAGCCAGCGCCGAATCTCGCTGAGGGCATCCTGTTGCGCCGCATCCAGCACCTCCGAGACCTCGGGGTGCAGGGCGGCGGCGATCGACAAGCTCTTGGGCGTGTTGATGACCATCTCCATGAACCGGGGCGAGCCTCGCCGATCCGACCCCGCCCGGCGCGGTTTGCCCATCGACTCGCCCGTGAGCGGGTTCTCCCAGTCCACCCACCTCGCATACCCCACAGGATCAAGCGCCAGCTCAGCGGTCACCTCGCCCGATCCGTCGAGTGCCGCGAACTGCGCGACGGTCGCTTCCGCGCCCAGGTAGTAGTCGTCAGCGCGGGAACAGTCGGCCTCGACGTAGCGCAGCGCGTCGGCTCCGGTGCCCCGGAACGGGATCACGCCGCCCTGCATCTCGACCACCACCCTTGCGTCTGCCCCACTCACCATCTAGCGTATCAGCAACTACGTCACTTAGATTACGTTCATTCACTGAGATAAGGGCGAGAACCGGGAGGGTGTGGCGAGCGGTTGGGAGCGCTGGGGGGTGTGGCGAGCGGGTGCGCTCGCCACACCCCCCAGCGCTCCCAACCGCTCGCCACACC
>Ga0209066_10001273_pt1 | contig 33950 bp, 32 predicted proteins | sample All_14_2_FD_187198 | JGI IMG/M metagenome (GOLD analysis project Ga0209066, IMG submission 187198) | Freshwater microbial communities in response to fracking from Pennsylvania, USA - Allegheny Zone_MetaG_DW_15 (SPAdes) (version 2) ... | reverse complement strand
GCCCAGCGCCCAGAAGCCGCCCGCCAGCAAAGTCACCAAAGCCACCGAAGCCGCGAAGGCCAAGAAAGCCTCCCAACGCAGGGCCCGCCCGCAAAACTGAACATCTCTCTCCCGCATCCCTGGCAGCCCCCGCAGGGCAGGGCTTGGCTCACCCGCCCTCAGCGTGAAGAATTCACGCTCTGAAAGCTGATGAGTCAAAGGGAGAGATCGTGTCCATGCGTTCCGTGTGCGCTGCAGCGCTGCTGTGCCTGTTGGCGGCAGTGGCCTGGCATCACCGCCACAACCCCCGCCTGCAGGGCTGGTTGGCCTTGTGGCACCAGCCGGCCGACAGCGTCGTCGTGGCGCCCAGCGCCGAGCCTGTCCAGGCCGCCGGCCCCTGCCCCGCCGCTGAAGCACGCTGCCCCCAGCCGGCACCCGTGGCAGCACTGCTGCGAAGCGTCGAAACGAAGGCGCCCAGCGTCGTGCGCAAGTGCGTCAGCGACACCTCGGTGCTCTACACCGACGAACACTGCCCGCACGACCATCGCCCGATGGCCATGACCGGCGGCACCTTCAACGTGGTGTCGGGCCGCAGCACCGCGGCCGAGCCCCCCGCGGATGAGCCGATCCTTGGCGGCCTGCCCCAGCGCGCAATGCAATTGGCGGCCCGCTTCTGAGCAGGGGCACGCCTGAAAGCGCCCTAGCCTGCCCGATCCAGCGCCGCCACCGCCGCCTTAGCCAACCCGGCCCAGCGCGCATGCGCCCAGGCCTGCGAGTACCGCTGGAACTGGCGTCGGGTAGAACCCACCGGAAACGACGCCGGGCCCGCCGCCTGCACGATCTGCCCGCACAAATCCTCCAGGCGCTTTCGCGCCGCCGCGGCGCGAAAGCTGCGGCCCTGGTAGACGCTGGCCAGCAGTTCCAGCTCGGCCAGCGTGCCCAGGGCCCAGGCACGCGCCGTGCCGCTGGCGCCGATGAGCTGCCAATCAGCGATCTGTCGGGCCGCGCCCCACCAGGCCCCGAAGTCAGCCTGCACCTGTTTCTGCGCGGCCGCATCGGGCATCAGGGCCGGCGTGGCCACGATCGACAGGAACTGCGTGATGGCCCAGTGGTTGGTGGGCTCGGTCCGCACGGCCTGGCGATACGCCTCGCGGGCGGCTTCGTAAGCGTGGGTGGCCTGGGCCAGTGCCGCCGCAGCGCGCGCCGCATCGCCCGCCTGCTGCGCGGCCATCTGGCGCAGCGTGCAGGCAATGGCAATGCGTTTTTCGCTGGCGCCGCTCATGCCCAGGGCTTCGGCATGGGCGGGGGTGGCCGCTTCGCCTTGGCGCGCGGCGCGGGCGATCCAGGCCACATGCTCGGCGCGAATCTGCGCCGCCAGTTGATCGAACTCGGCTGCCTGCACCGGGCTGAGCGGCTCGCACGCGGCCAAGGCATCCATGCGGGCGAACTTCACATTGAGCCGGGCGCGCAGCTGGCGGTCAAAGAAGGCGTCGATCTGCCGCTCGAAGTCCCAGGGCGAGACGGCATAGGCCACGATGCTGGCCCAGTCGTGTGTCTGCGGCACCTCGGTGCGCAGGCGCTGGCGCAGGTCGTACAGCACGCAGCGTGGGTCGCTGCCGACCAGCAGACCGCCATACAGCGCTTCCACCGCGATGGTGGAGGCGCTCATCCACAGCGGGAACTGCGAGGCCACCACCCAGGGGATGCCCGCCTCATGCAGCGCGTGGGCGATGCTGCCCCCGGGTGCCAGCACCGAATCGATCGCACCGGAATCGCAGGTGGCCAGCGACACCAGCGTGGGTGGCGCCTTCAAAGCGCCCTGCTGCCCAGCCCCACGCAGCGCGATGGCCAGCCGCTCGCCGTCCACGATGTCGACATCACCGCCCTCACCACATAACGCCACGCCATAGCGGCGGTGTCCCGCCTCTTCGAACGGGGCGCCATGGGCCAGCAGGTGCACATGCGTGTAGTCGGCCACGCGGCAGGCTTCTGCCAGGGCCTTCAGGCTGGCATCAGGCAGCACGGTGAGCAAGGCGCGCACGCCGGGCAGGCGTTGCTCGGGCTGGTCATGCAGCGGCACATAGGGCTCGATGGCGCGACGCAGCGCATTGAGGTGCGCCTGGGCTGGCACCGCACGCAGCCCGGGGGGCGTGGCAAACGCAAACAGGATGCGCGGCGGGCGCGACCACTGCACCTCGATGGGCTGGCTGCGGCGCACCTCGCGAGTGATCACCGTGGGCGTGCGCAGCAGCAACGGCGCGCCCGAGCCGGGAAAGTTGTCGGGCGCGATGGCGGTCTCGAACGGCACCATGCCCAGCTCCAGCGCCGACAACGCGATGCGCAGGTGCACCAGCGCACTGCCATCGCGGGCGCCACTGTCGAGCGCGGTCTGCAGCCCGGGCACGGCGCCCAGCAGCCGCCCGACGGCTTCGCCCAGCTCACGCAACTCGGCCTCGCGCTGCGCGGCTTCAATCTCATGATCGCCCTGCTGGTAGCGCAGGCGCGCCAGCTTGGTGAGCAGCTGCCGGTGTTCATAGGGCATGGTCACCGTCTGCGGCGCCGACGGGCCGCACAGCGCGATGTAGGGCGTCAGCGGCGACAACAGTTGGTTGTGCGCCGGGCCACTGCGCAGCAGTTCCAGCTTGACCGTGCGGATGGCAGCAGGCATCGGTGACATCCCTCAGCGACGGCGCAGTTCAGTCAGCGTGACCGGCGCCACCGTGCCATCGCCCACGATGCGCTGCAGCCGGCCCACGACCTCACCGCCCTCGGCCGCAATCTCGATGGCGGTGGTGCAGTCGACCACCAGCGGTTGGCCATCGAACGACGCCGCATCGAGCGCGGCCAGGCGGCCATCGATCAGCGTGTCGTAGATGCCGCGAAAGGCCGTCAGGTCGTGCAGCATCGCTTCGGTGAACTGCATCAGCCGGATCCAGGTACCGCTGTTGAAGTACAGCCGACCGTCATCGAGCTGAAAGGCACGGGCGAGGTGGGTGTGACCGGTCACCACGATGTCGACTGACGGACCCACGGTTTTCATCACCTCGGTGAAGGTCTCGTCGCGGTCGGCCACATCGAAGGTCTTGTCGCCGCGCAGCCAGTCTTGCAGCGCGCGGCGCAGAGCTTCGGGCTTGTCCACGCCGGTCAGCCAGCCGGTGAGCTGGTCCCAGATCAGCTGGCCGGTGCCCAGCGTGCCATCTGGCGCGGCCGGGCTGCCGCTGAGCTGTTGCTCGGCGGCCAGCAGCATGTCGTCCGCCGCGGCGGGACGGGCCGGCTGGGCGGCGCGCAGGTGGGGGCCGAGCAGTTGATCCAGCGCGGGTGGCTTGGCCGACGTGGCTGATGACGGTGCATGTTCGGCCGACAGGCGCGCATCGATCGCCCCGGCCCCGCGTTGCCGCTCGCCCACGATGCCCAGCAGCTCGCCCAGCTTCTTCACCTGCCCCGGGTCGATCACCAGCAGCGTGCCCACCGCTGCAGCCGTCTCGGGCTTGAGCAGGTCGATCCAGGCATAGCGGCGCTTCACCGCATTCATCACTTCCTTGACCATCTTCGTGCCGGCATTGGGATGCCAGTCGGCCGGATCGAAGGGCTGGCCGGCATTGAGCCGCCGGCCCAGGCGGGCCAGGTCTTCGTAGCGGTTGTAATTCCAGGCGTCGACCTCGTTGCCGTGGATGCAGTACACCCGCGCTGCCCCCACCAGGCAGGTGTAGCCAGCACCGGCGGTGGAGAACTCGATGCGCGCACGCGCCGCCAGGTCATCACCCGCGAGCCGGGCCTGGACCAGCCGCTGCACCGGCGGCAGGGCGATCTCGATGTCGTGATTGCCGATCACGAACACCAGTGTGCGCTGTGGCGTGCGCACGAACTCGGCCAGTGCCAGCCACACCGGCTTGAACGATGCATCGTCCATGATGCGCGCCACCACCGCCTGCGCCTGCTCAACGGCCACATAGGCGCCGCCCAGGTCTTCAGCCAGCGAATCAAACACGTCGCCATCCAGCACCAATGCCACCGGGGCATCGGGCCGCTCGGCGGCCAGCCGCCGGATGAAGCCTGCCAGCCGGGCCGTCTCACGCAGGATCTGCGCGCCAGGCAAGCCGCCCATGTGGATGTCCGAGATCACGTGGATCGCCGCGTGGCGCGGCAGTTCGGCAAGGCTCATGGCAACAGCTCCCTCACGGTGTGGCCGCATCTTCCCGAACTGGCAAATTCTGTCAATCACTGCTTCGGTGGCATCATCAACCGCCATGCTGCCGCACGATGCCTCACGCGAAGCCCTGTACCAAAGTGAACGGCGGCCCACGCTGTTCGTCAAGGGCGGGGCCGTACCGCTGCACCCGTTGGCCATGGAAGCCGCGCGGCTGGCCTACCTGCGCGCCGAGGACCCCGGCAGCAATGCCAAGCAGCGCCTCGACGAGGCCCTGTCGCGCGTGGGCTTCTCGCCTGCCACGCTGTTTGTCGACCGCGCCAGCGGCAGCTTCGGTTACGGCACCCGACGCGCCAGCGACCGCACACGGCTGATCGCCTTTCGCGGCACCCAGCCCGATGACCTGAATGATCTGCTCAGCGACCTGAACTTCCCGCCGGTGGACTGGCCCGAAAGCAGCGGCCGCGTGCACGCCGGCTTTGCCCGCGCAGCCCGTAGCCTGTTGCCGGCGGTGCGCCAATGGTTGGCCGACACTGGCAACCCCACACCCCACACACCCGACACGCTCATGATCACTGGCCACAGCCTCGGCGCGGCGATGGCCACCCTGGCCGCCGCCACGCTGAAGCCAGCGCTGCTGGTCACCCTGGGCTGTCCGCGTGTGGGCAATGCGGCCTTTGCCAATGCCCTGGCGGCCAGCGTGCCCGGCACGCGCTATGTCGACTGCGCCGACATCGTCACCCAGGTGCCGCCGGCCGTGCTCGACTACACGCACGCCTACCCGCCGCGCTACATCACCGCCCAAGGCGAGCTGGTTGATCAACCGACCGAGGCGCAGATGGCGGCAGACCGGCGCCGCGCCAAAGCCACCTACCTGCTCCAGCAGTCTTGGCGCCCTGGCCACGTGCTGCTGCGCAGCTTTGCCGACCACGCGCCCATCAACTACCTGCGCGCGTTCTTCTGACTGCCCGGCCTCACCGCCCGCAGGCGGCGCCGGCTACAGAAGCCGAGCCTGAGGAAACCCCTCGCGCACCACCAGCGGCACACGCTCGGCGCCCACCTCCACCGTCTCGGGCAGGCTGAGCCCGCGCGCACTGCGGATCTGCAGAAACACCGCTGGCCGCTCCGGCGCCTCGGGGTCACACCCCACCGCCACGCTGTACGGCTGCGCCGTATCACCCAGCAAACGCCTCACAAACGAAGGGGAACCCACGTGTGCAACAACCCGCTGGTGGTTCATCGACAGCCTCCATTGATGAGCTGCCACCACCTTACGCCCGCCACGCACTGGTGGCATCTGGTGGAAGCACCAGGGTCGAACTTGCCTTGGCGGGCCATCAACGCCCCTCGCGCGAACCGGCCGTTTCCCTGCCCTGCCCATGGAAAACCTCCGGACTCAACGCTTGACACCACCCCGACCAGCCCCTAAAGTTTGCAAAACAAACGATTGTTTTGAAGCAGAAAACCTTGGAGCAGACACATGGGGCGCGTGTTCAACGACCCGCAAGACAAGTTCTTCGACGACTTCGAGCTGGGTGACGTGGTCATCACCCGCGGCCGCACCGTCGACATCGGCGATCTCACGGTGTTCTCGGGCCTCACCGGTGATCACTACCCGCTGCACACCGACGAGGAGTACTGCAAAGCCACCCGCTTCGGCACGCGCATCACGCACGGGCCGTTGACCTTCGCCTTCGCGGTGGGCCTGGTGGGCGGCAGCGGCTTCTACGGCAACGCCGTGGTGGCGCTGGTCGAGATCCGCAGCCTGCGCGCCACCAAGCCGGTGATCCCGGGCGACACCCTGAAGGTGCATGCCACGGTAGAAGAACTCGCCGCCGCCGACAACCCCAAGTACGGCACCCTGCACGTGCGCTACTCGGTGCGCAACCAGCGTGACGAGGAAGTGATGAACTTCCTGCAGATCATGCTGGCGCGTCGCCGCCCAACGTAGAAAGGAACCCAACGTGAGCGACACCTGGCCACTGAACATCAACGCCAAGTCCCCCAACGACCCGGTCTTCATCGGCATCGGCGAGCTGCCTTCTGGCAAATACCCCAACCGCAACTTCATCGGTGATCTCACCCATGTCGCCCTGCTGGCGCTGAAAGATGCGCAGATGGTGCCGCGCGATGTGGACACCATCCTGCTGATCCCCAACCTGCATTCAGCCTTTGACCAGGCCGACCTGATCTTCTCGCGCATGGCCGAGGAGCTGGGGCTGATCGGTCACCTGAAGTCGAGCTTCATGGTGCACTCGGGCGGCTCCACCAGCGACAACGCCACGCGCCTGGCCTCGGGCCTGATCGCCTCGGGCCACGCCCGCACGGTGCTGGTGCTGCAATGCGAGCGCTGGGGATCGGCCGACGTCAACGAGATGGTGACGATGCTCAGCAAGTACGGCATTCCCAACGAATGGGAAATGCCCACCGGGCTGCAGTTCAACGCCATCGGCGCGCTGATCCAGCGCCGATACATGCATGCCACCAACTCCAGCGCCGCCGACATGGCCGCCGTGTGCGTGACGCTGCGCAAGTGGGCCTTGCTCAACCCCAACGCCATGTACTACGGCAAGCCGCTGACGGTGGAGAAGGTGCTGTCTTCCAAAGTGGTGGCCGACCCGCTGCATGCGCTGGAATGCCCGATGCTGGCCGACGGCGCCGTGGCCTTCGTCATGACCAGCGCCGAAAACGCCAAGCGCCGCGGGCTGGACAACACCGTGCGCGTGGCCGGCTCGGGCGGCTGCGTCAGCCACTACAGCGTGGGCCAGGAAGCCGATCTGGGCAAGCTCGGCTGGGCCACCGCGGCCAAACGTGCCTACGAGCAATCGGGCTGGGGCCCCAAAGACATCCAGATCGCGCAGATCTACGACACCTACGCCGCTGTGATGACCAGCGCCGTGGAAGGCCTGGGCCTGTGTGAGCCGGGTGAAGGCGCGCGCTGGTTCGCCAGCGGCGTGGCCGACCCAGGCGGCAAGATGCCCTGCAACACCAACGGCGGCATGCTGTCGGCCGGCCACACCGGTGTGGGTGGCGGCACGGCGTTGCTGGTGGAAGGCGTGCGCCAGTTGCTGGGCCGCGCCGGTGAACGGCAAGTCGCCGATGCGCAGCGCTGCGTGGTCGGCGGCACCGGTGGCAGTTACATGGATGCCCAGGTCCTGCTGCTGGAGCGGGCTGGCAAGGGAGCCCAATGATGAGCGTCAATCCAATTCGCGATGAATTCCGTGCCGCACTCGCGCGCGGCGAGCTGCTGGTGCAGAAATGCAATGACTGCGGCAAGCTCAACATGTACCCCCGCCATGCCTGCCCGCATTGCCAGTCGCTCTCGCTGGGCTGGCAGCAGGTGCGTGGCCGCGGCGTGCTGCACAGCTACACCGTGCTGCGTGTCGGCGCCCCCGAAGGCTTTGATCAAGACCTGCCCTATGCGCTGGGCGTGGTGAAGCTGGAAGACGGCGTGCAGATGCTGGGCCGCCTGGTGCCCGATGCCCAGGGCAACTGGGATCACTACCGATGCGACCAGACGGTGGAGTTCCAGCCCGTGCCGCCCGAGCAGAAGACCCCACGGGCCTGCGCCTGGTTCACGGCCACCAGCCTTTAACCGGCCCTTCTGGCCATGACCGACCGACCGGGATCGACAACCCATCGATCCCGGCGGGGGCTCCTGCACCCATCGAAGCGCAGTGCCCGACCTCCCACCACCTCAGGCCATATCCCGGCAAGGCGCCATTGAAATGAAACCCCAAGCTCACTTCGTTCGCTGCCCCCAAGGGGCGCGTCAGTCCCTTCGGGCGGCCGGGCGGTACTGACATGAATTCCTGCGCGTTTCTCCAAAAGGCAGCCCAGCTGAGGCCGCAACAGGCTGCCCTGGTGCATGGTGACGAGGTCATCAACTACGCCGACTTCTACGCCCGCGCCCTCACCATCGGCGGCAACCTGCGCGCCCGCGGCCTGCAGCCTGGTGACCGCGTGGCCTTCTGCCTGGCCAACAGCCCGCGCATCCTGGAAACCGTGTTTGCCTGCTTCGCTGCCGGCCTGGTGGTGGTGCCGGTCAACGCCCGGCTGCACCCGAAGGAGATCGCCTACATCGTGTCGAACTCCGGCGCGCGTGTGCTGATCCACGGGCCCGAGTACCAAGCCGGCATCCTGGAACACGCCGAAGACTTCGCCAAGCTTGAACAGCGCGTGTGCCTCGACGCCGCCGAAGGCGCGAGCGCCTACGCCGCGCTGCTCGACCCGGCCGCCAAGCTGCCCGGCCCGGTAGAAGTGCAGCCCACCGACCCGTGCTGGCTGTTCTACACCTCGGGCACCACCGGCAAGCCCAAGGGCGCCACCTGGACTCACCGCACCGTGCGCGTGGTGATCATGAATTACCTGGCCGATGTGCACAACATCCAGCCCGGCGAAGTGGTGCTGCATGCCGCGCCCATGTCGCACGGCAGCGGCATCGTGGCGCTGCCCGCCGTGGCCCGCGCCGCCACCAACGTGGTGCTCGACACCAAGAGCTTCGAGCCCAAGCAGCTGTTTGCGCTGATCCAGCAGATGAAGGTGTCGCACATCGCCTTCCTCGCGCCCACGCAGATCATCAAGATGCTCGAAGAATTCGAGCCCGGCGCGTTTGACCTGTCCAGCCTGAAGGCCATCTGCTACGGCGGTGCGCCCATCTATGTGGAACACCTGCGCAGCGCCATCAAAGCCTTCGGCCCGGTGTTTGCACAGATCTACGGCCAGGGCGAATCGCCCATCACCATCACCGGGCTCAACGCTGCTGAACACGCCCGGCTGCTGGCCGAGGGTGATGCCCGCATCGGCTCGGCCGGCACGATCCGCACCGACGTCGAAGCCCATTGCGTAGACGAGCAGGACAACCCGCTGCCCGCCGGCCAGGCCGGCGAGATCGTGGTGCGCGGCGATGTGGTGATGGCCGGCTACTGGAACAACCCCGACGCCACCGCTGAAGCCATGCGCGGCGGCTGGCTGCACACCGGCGACATCGGCATGTTCGACGAGAACGGCTACCTGTTCCTGCTCGACCGCGCCAAGGACATGATCATCAGTGGCGGCAACAACGTCTACCCGCGTGAGGTGGAAGAAGTGCTGGTGCGCCACCCCGCGATTGCGACCGCCGTGGTGTTCGGCATTCCGCATGAATACTGGGGTGAGGCCGTGCACGCCGTGGTGGTGTGCGAGCCCGGCCAGCCGCTCACCGCCGAGCAGGTGATCGAGTACTGCGGCCGCAACATGGCCGGCTACAAGAAGCCCAAGAGCGTGGACTTCATGGACGCCTTGCCTGTTAGCGGCTACGGCAAAGTGATGCGGCGCGAGATCCGCGAAAGCTACTGGCAAGGCCACACCAGCCGCATCGGCGGCGGTGCGCCCACGCCCACCACCCCTGCAAAAGGCACCGAGGAGACCAAGTCATGAGCCGGGTACTGATTGCAGGCGTCGGCATGACGCCATTCGGGCGCTTCCCCGGCCGCGGGGTGCGCGCCCTGTCAGTGGCGGCCATTGACGAAGCGCTGCGCGATGCCGGCATCCCGGCCGAAGACGTGGGCCAGGTCTTCTTTGGCAATGCCGCGGCCGGCGTGGTCTCGCAGCAGGAAATGATTCGCGGCCAGGTGGCGTTGCGCTTTCACGAGCTCGGCCGCACGCCGCTGATCAACATCGAAAACGCCTGCGCCTCGGGCGGCTCGGCGCTGAACCTGGCCTACCACGCCGTGGCTAGCGGGCAGGTGGAGGTGGCCCTGGCGGTGGGCGTGGAGCAACTCAACCACGAAGACCGCTCGCGCCCTTTCAACGCGCTGCGCGGCTCCACCGACATCGGCGAGATCGGCGAGCATGAACATGGCCAGATCTCGGCCAACTCCATCCTGATGGACTTCTACGCCGGCGTGGCCCGCGGCTACCTGGAAACCTACGGCGCCAGTGCAGAAGACTTCGCCCGCGTGGCCGTCAAGAACCGGCGCAACGCGGGCGAAAACCCGCTGGCGCACTACCGCATGCCGCAGACGCTGGACGACGTCATGGCCGGGCGCATGATCGTCCCTCCCCTCACGCTGGCCATGTGCGCGCCCACCACCGATGGTGCCGCCGCGCTGCTGGTGTGTTCCGAGGCCTATGGCCGCCGCCTGCAGCACAGCAAGCGCCTGGAGCTGCTGGCCTCACACGTGGCCGCCAGCCCAGGTCTGGGCGAAAGCCCAGTGGCACCCGCGGCCAAAGCCGCCTACGCCACCACCGGCCTGGGCCCGAAGGACTTCGACCTGATCGAGCTGCACGATGCTGCCGCGCCCGCGGAGCTGTTGCAGTACGGCGAGATTGGTCTGTGCGAGCTGGGCGAGGCCCATCATCTGGTGCGCCGCGGTGACACCGACATCGGCGGCCCGCACCCCGTCAACGCCAGCGGCGGCCTGCTCAGCCGCGGCCACCCACTGGGCGCCACCGGCTGCGCGCAGGTGGTGGAACTGTGCGTGCAGCTGCGGGGGCAGGCCGGCGGTCGCCAGGTCGACAATGCCCGCGTCGGGCTGGCCATCAATGGGGGCGGCTGGCTGGACGGCACCTATGCGCTGGCCGTGTCCACCGTGGTTCGCACCGTCGATTGAGCCTGACCTACTTTTTGGAGATTGACCGGATGAGCTCGAAAGTCGAGTACGACACCATCTTCTTCGAGCACAGCGCCGAAGGCGTGGTGACCCTCACGCTGAACCGCCCTGAGCGCGGCAACGGCGTGGTGCCCGAAATGGCCCGAGACCTGCTCGACGCCCTCACCCGCCTGGAGGCCGACCGCAGCGTGCGCGTGCTGGTGCTCACCGGTGCAGGCAAGCAGTTCTGTGCCGGCGCCGACCTGGTGGAGTTCCAGAAGTACATCGATGAGCAGCTGCCCATCGACCACGAACCCTACAACGCCCGCGTGCTGTGGCCGGTGACCCAGCGCCTGGTGAGTTGCCGCCTGCCGGTGATCGCCGCCGTCAACGGTGGTGCCACCGCCGGTGGGCTCGATCTTGCCCTGGCCTGCGATCTGCGCATCGCTTCCACCGAAGCCAAGATGGGCGAAACCTACATCAAGCTCGGCCTGAACCCCGGCAACGGCGGCACCTACTTCATGCCGCGCCTGATCGGCTCTGGCATGGCCGCCGAGCTGGCCCTCACCGGCGACATCGTCGATGCCCAGCGTGCGCTCGACATCGGGCTGGTCAACCGCGTGGTCGCGCCCGAAGCGCTGCTGCCCACCAGTGTCGAACTGGCTGCACGCATCGCCCGTGCGCCGCGCCTGGCGCTGGAAGCCACCAAGCAGCAGCTGCGCCAAAGCTGGCACATGGACCTGGCCGGCTCGATGAACGCCAGCTTCTGGGCCGTGGCCACGATGAGCCACACCGAAGACCTGAAAGAAGGCATCGCCGCTGCACGCGAACGCCGCCCTGCGCGCTTCAACGCCAGCGACAAGCCGCAAGACTGAAAGATCGAAACAGCCAGTGCCCTGCTTGGGCACTGAAACCACCTGAGCCGGCCTGCGCGTGCTTCACCTGAGCACACGCGCAGGCCGCGGTCTCACCCGCAATGGCGGGCAGCGAGGCACCAGCACTGGAAAGTGGCCCCCTCCACCGCCGCCCACGCGGGCGCTCCGCCTTCGGGCGGGAACAAGCGCGCCGCCAGCGCCGATTGCCACCGCACCAACAGTCCGGGAACGCATGAGAGGTGAGTCGTGGGCAGGCGGTGTCTCATGATGATGCGATGGCGATGCTGCAGGCGTGATGGATGCGATCAAACGGCCGTCATGCCACCGTCGATCACATGCTCGGTGGCGGTGATGAACGACGACTCATCCGAGGCCAGGAAGACCATCAGGTTGGTCACTTCGCTGCATTCGGCCAGGCGACGCAGCGGGATCATCTTGGTGGCTTCGCCACCGGCTTCGTCCGTGGCAGCGGCCATCATCGGCGTGCGGATGTAGCCGGGGTGCACGGAATTCACGCGGATGTTCTTGTCGCCGTATTCCACCGCCACCTGCTTGGTCATGCCACGCACCGCAAACTTGCTGCCCACATAGGCCAGGTTCGGCGCGCCGTAGATGGCCACCAGGCCGGCGATCGACGACACATTGACGATCGAACCCTTGCCGGCCTTCAACATCGACGGCAGCACCGCCTTCATGCCGAGGAACACGCCGGTCTGGTTGACCGCGCAGACCTTCTCGAATTCGCTGACGGGCAGTTCCAGCGTCGACGACAACTGACCCAGGATGCCGGCGTTGTTGATCAGCACATTGACCGTGCCGAACGCGCGCTCGCCCTGCTCCACCACCGCCTGCCAGTCGGCCTCTTTCGACACATCGTGGCGGATGAAGATCGCATTCGCGCCGAGCGACTTGGCCAGCGCCTGGCCGGCCTCGGCATTCACGTCGGTGAGGATCACCTTGGCGCCTTCGGCCACGAAGCCGCGAGCGTGTTCCTCGCCCATGCCTTGGGCGGCACCGGTGATGATGGCCACCTTGCCATTGAGTCGGTTCATGGTGTGTCTCCTGTCAAGAATTCAAACCGGGGGCGGATCGGCCACCTTGCCGGCAGAGGCGTGGCGGGCCGACCCGCTCAGTGTTTTGCGTTGCCCGCGCTCAGGCGCCGGCCACCTCGGGCACCGCTGGCACCGGGCCCGACGAGGCGGCCGTTGACTGCTTCGGCTGCAACAAGAAGGTCGCCAGGGAAGGCACGATGACCAGCGCGCCGAGCATGTTCCACAGGAACATGAAGGCCAGCAGGATGCCCATGTCGGCCTGGAACTTGATGGGTGACCACACCCAGGTGATGACGGCCGCAGCCAGCGTGATGCCGATCAGCGCCACCACCTTGCCGGTGAACGCCAGCGCGCTGTTGTAGGCCTGGCTCACCGATTGGCCATTGCGCTGGCACACCAGGTGCACGGTCAGCAGGTACAGCGAATAGTCCACCCCGATGCCCACGCCAAGTGCAATCACCGGCAGCGTGGCCACCTTCACCCCGATGCCCAGCACCACCATCAGCGCCTCAGCCAGCACCGAGGTGACGATCAAGGGCACGATCGCCACCACCACCGCGCGCCAGCTGCGGAAGGTGATGAAGCACAGCACGATCACCGCCGCGTAGACGTACAGCAGCATCCTGTGGTTGGCCTCGGCCACGGCGATGTTGGTGGCGGCCTCAATCCCTGAGTTGCCCGCGGCCAGCAGGAACTTGCGCTCGGGCGTGTCATGCAGCTTGGCAAACGCATCCACCCGCTCCACCACCCGGGCCAGCGTCTCGGCCTTGTGGTCGGACAGGAAGGCGATCACCGGGGCCACGCTCTTGCCGTCGTTGAACATCTCGGGGTTCGAGGCGTAGACGTAGTCGATCGCATCACCCACCACGTAGGCATCACGGTTGATGGTGATCCACTTGGGTGAGCCTTCGAAGCCGGCCGAGGTGTAGTTGCGCGCCAGGCTGGCGGCTGAGACGGTGGTCTGCACACCGGGCAGGTCACGCAGCTCTTCTTCCAGGCGGTCCATCTCCAGCACGGTTTCGTAGTTCACCAGGCCGCCGGGCGGCGTGGTCACGATCACGGCGAACTGGTCGCTGGAGAGCTGGTAGTTGGCAGTGATGTAGGCGTTATCGCGGTTGTAGCGCGACTCGGGCCGCAGCTCGGGCGCGCCGGGATCCAGGTCACCGATCTTCAGGCCTTGAGAGACCACCAGGCCGCCCGCGGTGAGCACGGCCGTGGCCAGCAGCACCAGGATGGCGGGCTTGCGCTCGGTGAAGCGGCCGAACAGGCGCGCCAGCGGGTGGTCGCCCTCGGCGCTGCGGGTGGCGCGCTCGGCCGCCTTCAGGCTCACGCCGGTGTACGACAGCAGCACCGGCAGCAAAATCAGGTTGGTGAAGATCAGGATGGCCACGCCGATGCTGGCTTCGAGCGCCAGGGTGCGGATCACCGGGATGTCCACCACCATCAGCACGGCAAAGCCCACGGCGTCGGCCAGCAGCGCGGTGAGGCCGGCCAGGAACAGGCGGCGGAAGGTGTAGCGCGCGGCCACGTAGCGGTGCGTGCCGTGGCCGATGTCCTGCATGATGCCGTTCATCTTCTGCGCCCCGTGGGACACACCGATGGCAAAGATCAGGAAGGGCACCAGCACCGAATACGGGTCGATCACGTAGCCCAGCAGGTGCATCACGCCGAGCTGCCAGGCCACCGCCACCACCGAGCAGGCCACCACGATGGCGGTGCTGCGCACGCAGCGCGTGTACAGGTAGATGATGAGGGTGGCGATCAGCGCAGCGAAGAAGAAGTAGGTGAACACCTCGATCAGGCCGTGGATCAGATCGCCCACCAGCTGGGCGAAGCCGATCACGTGGATGCTGACGCCCTTGCCCTGGTACTTGGTGCGGATTTCGTCAAGCTGGTCGCGGAACACCTTGTAGTCCAGCGGCTTGCCGGCGGCGTCCACATCCACCAGCGGCACGAAGATCATGCTGGAGCGCTGGTCATTGGCCACCAGCGAGCCCACGATGCCCGAGCGCAGCACGTTTTGCTGCAGCGTCTGCAGCGAGGCGGCCGAGCCGTTGTAGGTGTCGGGCATCACCGAGCCGCCCTTGTAGCCCTCTTCGGTGATCTCGGTCCAGCGCACCACGGGCATCCACAGCGACTTCATGAACGAGCGGTCCACCCCGGGGATCAGGAAGACGGCGTCGTTGACATCGCGCAGCACGGCCAGGTAGGCCGGGTCGTAGATGCTGCCCTTGTCATTGGCCACCACGATGCGCACCGAGTTGCCCAGCCCGCGCAGCGAGGCCGCGTTGGCGCGGTAGTTCTGGATGAAGGGATGCGAGGTGGGCATCATCTTCTCGAAGCTGGCGTTGATCTCCAGCTTCGTGGCCGCCAAGCTCAGCAGCACGGTGATGACGGCGCAGATGGCCACCAGCAGCGCGCGGTGGTTGAAGATCAGCCGCTCCAGCAGGTTGCCCGAGCGTTCGTTGAAGTCTTCGCGGCGTGGCACCACCGGCATCGCGTCGGCTTGGGGGGAATGGGCCATGGTGTTCGGTTCCTAGGGATCAGTCTCGGGTTTGCTCAGGGCTGAGCCGGCAGGCGCTGGGTGTGCAGGCCACCCAGCCCGCTGGTGACCACCGTGCCGTCGTCCAGCACCACCACGCCGGTGAGGCGTTGGTTCAGTGAGGTCTGGTTCAGCGAGGTCTGCACCTGCGTGAACTCGGTCAGCGCGGCGTTGCCCAGGATCAGTTGGCCTGCGGCGTTGACCAGCACCACGCCAGCGTTGCCGGGCCGCAGGGCCCCTGCGGCCACCGAGGCCCCACCAGGCACCTGCACCGGCGCCCAGCTGCGCCCCTGGTCGACGCTGCGGTAGACCACCCCGCGCAGACCAAAGGCCAGCACCGCCTGGACACCGCCGGCTTGGTTGCCCACAAAGCCGAAGAAGCTGCCGGTGTAGCCGGAGTTCACCGCGGTGAAGCGGCCCTTGCTGCGATCGAGCCGGAACACCTGGCCGCGTTCGGCGGCCAGCAGGATGTCGCCGTTGATGCCGCGCACGGCGTTGAGGTTGAGCTGTTGTTCGTTGTCCACCCGGTGCAGGCCGGGGGTCCAGGTCTTGCCGCCGTCCAGCGTGACGGCCAGCATGCCGAAGGAGCCCACGGCGTAGCCGGTGTTGGCGTCTTCGAACCACACATCCAGATAAGGCAGCGCGGGGCCGGCCTTGAAGTTCTGTTCCAGCGTGGCCAGCGCCGCCTTGGCGGCTTCATCGCCGGCCTCGGCCTGGGCCTGGTAGATCTGCTTGAAGGTCTTCTCGGCGGCACGGCCGTCGAGCTGCTTGACCCAGTTGGCACCGCCATCGGCGCTGTGCAGGATCACGCCGTCATGGCCCACCGCCCAGCCCAGCGCGGGGGTGGGGAAGTGCAGTGCCAGCAGGTCGCTCTGCACCGGCACCTTGGCTTGCTGCCACTGGACGCCGCCATCGGCAGACACCGCAATCATGCCGCGCGAACCCACCGCCACCAGTTGCTTGCCGGCACGCGTCACCGCCAGGAAGGGGCGGTTGGCGATGCGCGTGCGCATCAGCGCCGGCGTGCTCAGCGGGTCGGCAAACGGGGCCGCCAGGGCACCACCGGCCAGCGTCAGCAGCAGGGCCGACCCGAAGGTGCGGCGCGCGATGGCGCGTCGTTCGCGCGGAGGGGTCATGTGAAGTCTCGGAGCAGAAAAGGGCAAAGGAAGGGCGAATCAGGAGACAGGGCCGGCACCACAGTTGGGCCGGCCCTGGGTGGGGCCGGGTGGATCAGCGTGCGCTGCCGGCGGCCACGGCCTGCGGCGTGGTCTTGATGGGCAGGCCTTCGGCGCTGGTGTAGCTGCGCACGAAGTTGCCCGGGTCTGCCGCGCCCATGTTCACAACGAAGTAGTTGCCCTTGATGACATCGTTGAAGTTCCAGGTCGAGTTATAGACACCGCCCACGTCATAGGTGGGAAACGTGAGGATGTTGCCCACGCGCCAGAGCTTGCCGCCGCTGTCATACGACTCGGTGGCCACGATCGACCACGAATCCTCGTCGATGTAGAAAGTGCGACGGCTGTAGGCATGGCGCGCATTGGCCTTGCGGGTGGACTCGACGACCCAGACGCGGTGCTTCTCCCAACGCACTGATTCGTTGGTGAGGTGCTTCTTGTCGAGCACATCCTTCGACTGCATCGTGTTGGTCACGCCGAACACGTTGTACGGCACGATCATCTCCTTCTTGCCCACGAGCTTGAAGTCGAATCGGTCCATGCGGCCCACGAAGCCGAAGATCTCATCCCAGAACAGCACGCCGCCGTAGCTGGCGATGGGAATGTCGTAGCTGAACTCCGGCGCGGCCCGTACGCGACGCTGGCCCGGGGTGTAGAACCACACCTTCTGACCACCGTCCGCCGAGTCGGTGAGGTAGTAGTTCAGGAAGTGGATGCCGGCCGACGCAGGCGGGCCAGTCAAGGTGGCCGAGAAGCCGAAGACGGCATCGAAGGTTTCCTTGCGCAGCTTGCCGCTGCGGTCGTACCAGGGACGCACGAAGAACTCGTTCACCGTCGGCAGGGCCGTGACGCTGCCTGCAGTGTCCACCAGCCAGGCCGAGCTGGCTTGGTGGTCGACGGCAGCACCATAGGCAAACTTGTGGTTCCACATCACCTCGTAGCCAGTCTTGGGAATGGGGAACGGCACGCCGGGGAAGGCCTTGCCGTTGTCGGCCCCTTCCACACTGTCACCCATGATCTCGCCGGTGAGCTTGGTCGTGGTGGCGTTCTTCACCGAGTTCTCGCGCACCCAGGCCGGGTAGGCCACCGTGCGGTGCGTGGGATACACATCGAGCCGGTAGGTCGGGTAGGCCTGCAGCATCGCCTTGGCACCTTCGGTGAGCTGACCTGCGTACTTCGCCATGCTCTTGGCATCGATGCTGTACAGCGGCTTCTCGCCCTTGAAGGGATCGACGTAGCGATCGTCGCCCTTCTTGTAACCGGGCGGCAGCGTGGTGATGCCGCCGGCGTAGGCCGGGATCGTGCCATCGGCATTGCCGGCTTTCTCGGCGCCAAACTCGGTGAGGGTGGTGCCGAGCTGCTTGGCCTCTTCAGCCGTGACAGCCGCCAGCGCAACCTGGCTCAGTACCAGGCTGATGCTCGCGGCCACGCAGGCCTGAATCACTGGATATCGCTTGGACATGTGTCGTCTCCTTGGGGATGTCGTTCAGAGAACGTTCAAAGGCCGTTCAGAACGAGGTCTTGAACGTGAGCTGGATCCAGCCCTTGTCGTTGAGTGCCACCGCGCCATTGCCGCCGAAGCCGGGGTAATAGGTTTGGCCCAGTCCGGGGTCATAGGCTGCCGTGTTGTGGCGCCAGTTGTAGCCGTTGTACTGAAGCGCGACGCTGCTCTTGGACTGGAACGTGCCCTTGATGCCGATCGAGTGGATGTTGGTGCCCTGCGCGTAGAAGCTACCCGCGGTGTACGCCGGGTTGCCCTTGACACCCAGCGTCAGCGACGTGGGCATGGCAAGGTCCCAGCCCGGGAACACCTGCAGCCACTGGGGCTCGAACACAAAGCCCACCGCCAGGGCCTGCTTGGTGGCACAACCCTCCCACTTGCTGCCCGATGGGCAACCGGCGTAGCCCTGGCCGTTGAACAACCCGGCGTTCGACTTCACGGAAGTCAGCTGCGAGTAGGTGGCTTCCGCGATCAAGATACCGGTCTGCCAGAACGGCGTCGTGCCCAGCTGCACGAAAGCGTTGGCAATCAGGTTGAGCACATCGCCCGTAGCGCCTGCGCTGGTGGTACCGCCGGGGATGCCGTTGGTGAGTGCACTGGTCAGGCCGGTGTTCTTGCGGAACGACAGCTCGAAGCCGGTGCTCACCGTGCCGAAGGTGCGCTCATAGCTCAACCCGTAGAGCTTGACCTTCTGCGCGTACGACAGGTGCAGCAGCCCGCCACCCGTGGCACCCACGTCTACCAGCGACCAGGGATGCACTTCATCCAATTGACGGTAATAGAAACCCAAGTCACCCCCGGCCCAGGCGGGAGACCACGTCACCTTCAGGCCGTAGTTCTGGTTGTTCTCCTTGGGCTCATGCTTCTGCCCGGCAATCACCGCGCCGCCGAACAAGCCACCCAGCGCACCGCCGGAGTCAGGGCCACCGTAGAGGATGTCAAACGGCCCCAGGTAAGTACCGCCCTCGGGATACCGGCTGGGACGGAACTCGAAGAAGTACTGCCCACTCACCGACAGCTCGGGGCTGATCTCGGCCGTCAGCAGGGCTTGGGCGCGCGGCAGGAACAGCTCCTTGACTTCGGAGCCCGGCTGCGAGAAGCCCTTGATGTAGTCGATCGGGTGTTGCGAGTAGGCAATGTTCGAGAAGCCGAACAGGAAGGCATTGCCCCAGTACTGGGTGAAGCGGCCGAGCTTGCCGTACAGCTTGGTGTCGCCCACTTGCGTATTGGCGAACACAAAGGCGTCGAGGATCTCACCGCCTTCGATGTGGTACTTTTTGGTGGTGCTGGTGTACCGGCCGTTGGAGTACGACAGGAAGGTGTTGTAGCCCGGCGCCGGGTTGGTCTTCACTTCGTCGTTGTAGGCGAAGTCTTTCCAGCCGGAGGCCGACAGGCGAAAGCCCGTGTTGGTCTTGTACGCGCCTTGCAGCTCGAAGATGGCTTGCACACGGTTGGTGACCAGATCGCCCTTGTCGAACCTGTAGTCGCCCTCGGCAAAGAAGGGGTGGTTGCCGATGTTGTCGTTGCGCTCCTGGGCCCGCACACCCAACGTGTACTGCAACGAGGTGTCGAAGTTGAGGTCCCAGTCGCCATCGGTCTGGAACTTGTACGCCTGCGCGCTGCCGGCTGCACACAGCCCGAGCACCGCCACGGCCGAGGCCGTCAGCGTATGGCCGCGCAGGGCGCGGTTCTGATGTTTGTTCATGTCGTCTTGTCTCCTTGGATTGAGGATGACGCTGCGCAGGCCTTCGGCCGCCACAGCTTCTGATGACTTGGCGCTCTGGCGGCGCCTTGCTTACAGCTTCAGCTCTCGACAGGCCTGAGACGCGATGCCCGGCCTCTGCCGACGAGCGCGGCATGCGGAATGGGACGGACTCAACCTGAGCCCACTCCCAATTCAAAGGGTGAGAGGCGATGCCTTCTCAGCGGCGTCCGGGGCCTGGCTTCTGGTGAGCCCTGGCCGGACGCAGGCATCGGTCAATCGGACTGATTCACAGCCCCATCTCCTTGGCGATGATGCTGCACTGGATCTCGTTGGTACCCCCGCCGACCATGCCGTGCTTGGCCTCGCGGAAGTAGCGTTCCATGTCGTACTCAGGCAGCTGGGCATAGCCACCCAAAGCCTGCATGCCGTTGAAGGCGATCTTGAACAGCACCTGCGAGCAGAACAGCTTGGCCATCGATACTTCCTTGATGGCGCGCTCGCCGCGGGCCATCTTGCAAGCGGCCGAATAGACCATCAGGCGGGCCGCCTCAAGCTCGGCAGCGTTCTCGGCCATGCGGTGGCGCAGCACCTGGAATGACGACAGGCTCTTGCCGAACTGCTTGCGGTCCTTGGTGTAGCGGATGGTGTCGTCCAGCGCGGTGCGGGCATTGCCCACCTGCGACGCGGCGATGCTCAGGCGCTCCCATTCGAGGTGCTCGCCGATGTAGTGCCAGCCTTTGCCCACCTCGCCCAGCAGCGCATCCTTGGGGATGCGCAGGTTGTCCATGAAGAACTCGGTGGTACCCAGGCTCTTGCGCACGATGGTGCCCATCTTCTGGATGTGCAAGCCCGGCGTGGTGTTGGGCACGAGGAAGAGGCTGAAGCCGTCGTACCGCTCCTGGCTGGTGCGGGCCAGGATGGCGATGGTGGCGTCGGGCAGGTGGGCGCCCGAGCACCACACCTTGTTGCCATTGAGCACCCACTCATCACCATCCAGCACAGCGGTGGAGCGGGCCGAAGCGGCATCGGAGCCCGAGCCGGGCTCGCTGATGGAGATGGAGAACTTGCCCTTGCCGTCGAGGAAGGGCTTCAGGTAACGGTCTTTCTGCGCTTGCGTGCCGTGGCGTGAGATGTTCGTGGCGGTGAACATCGAGGTCATGATGCAGGCGGCGGTGTCGAGGCTGAACTTGCCGATGGCCTCGCAGAAGATCGCGAACATGATCGGGTCAGCCTGGCTGCCGCCTTCAGCCTCTTCAACCAGCAGGCCCAGCCAGCCCTGGCGGGCCATCTTCTGGTAAACCTCTTCGGGGAACTCGCGGCTGGCGTCATGCTCGCGGGTGTATTCGCGCCCGACCTCGCGCTCCATGAAGTTGTGGAGCGTGTCGCTCCAGAGCTGTTGTTCGTGGGTGAACTGGAAGTCCATGCCTTGTTTCCTCTGATGCTTCTTGGCGTAACGCCGTGCAAGCTGCCGGGTGCTCGACACAGCGTTTGATTGACAGCTTTCGAACGTGTCGGCTAAGCTTAAAACAAATGTTTGTTATTGGTCAACCGCTTTGACCCCAACACGACGAACAGACCCCATGGAGACCGCCCTGACACCCCCCCTTCGCAGGCAGGCGCTTGAAGCCACCCACGGCCCCTGGACGCCGCGCTCGCTGGCCCAGGCGCTGGATGACTCAACACAGCGCCACGGTGCGCGGCCGCTGGTGATCACCGACGATCGCAGCTACACCTACGCCGAGGTGCAGGCCTGGTCACGCCGGCTGGCGGCCGGCCTGCTGGCGCTGGGCCTGGCGCCCGGCGACCATGTGGCGGTGGTCATGGCCAACTACCCGGCCTTCGTGGCGGTGAAGTTCGCGCTGGCCCGCATCGGTGCAGTGGCCGTGCCGATCAACTACCTGCTGCGTGCCAATGAGTTGCGCTATGTGCTCAGCCAATCGGACAGCAAGGCGCTGATCACGATGGACGGCCTGCGTGATCGCAACTACCTGGCCGACCTGGACGCGCTGATGCCCGGTTGGGAAACCCAGGGCGGGGGCCAAGCCTTTCCATTGCTGCGCCATGTAGTGGTCTTCCACGCAGAAGGCCAACCCCGCCCTGCGGCGCGCAGCCTGGAGCAACTGGCCGATGCCGGCAGCGATGCCGATCAGGCCCGCCTGCAGCGGCTGGAGCAAGAGGTTGACCCGCTGTTTCGCTCGGACGTGGTCTACACCTCGGGCACCACTGGCTCGCCCAAAGGCGTGATGCTCAGCCACGACATGGTGCTGCGCGCCGCGTATGCGTCGGCGTATACCAGAGCCTTCCAGGATGGTCGCCGCATCCTGTTCTCGTTGCCGATGTACCACGTGTTCGGCTACGTCGAATGCTTGGTGGCCTGCCTGTTCGTCGGCGGTGCGGTGATCCCGCATGTGGTGTTCGACCCGCAGCACATGGCCGAGGCCGCCCAGCGCCACGCTGCCAACGAGATCGTCTGTGTGCCGATGATGACGCAGAAGCTGCTGGAGTTGGTGCGCGAGCGCGGCTTCGATGGGCGCCATCTCACCACCATGTTCAACTCCGGCGGTGCCTCGCCACCCACGCTGTGGCAGGACATTCGCCGGCTGCTGGGCGCGCGTGAAGTCATCACCGGCTACGGCATGTCGGAGACCACCGCCTCCACCACCTGCACGCTACCGGAAGGCCCGGATGAACGCCTGCTCACCTCCAATGGCCGGCTGAAACTCGCCGGTCGTGCCGGCGACCCGGCGCTCGGCGGCGTGCTGGCCTTGTACAAGACGGTCGACCCCGAAACCGGCGCCGACCTGCCCGTGGGCACCCCCGGCGAGCTGGTGGCCCGCGGCCCGATCGTCACCCCCGGCTACTACAACAAGCCCGATGAAACCCGCGCCGCCTTCAATGCCGAAGGCTGGCTGCACACGGGTGACGTGGGCGTGGTGGATGCCGACGGCTACCTCACCCTCACCGGCCGCATCAAGGAAACCTACCGCTGCGGCGGCGAGATGGTGATGCCCCGCGAGATCGAAGACCTGCTCAACGGCCACCCTCAGGTGGCCCAGGCGCTGGTGGTGGGGCTACCCGACCCGAAGATGGGCGAGGTAGGCTGCGTGTGCGTGGTGCCCAAAGGCGACACCCGACCCGAACCCGCCGAGCTGATCGCCCTGTGCGCCAGCCACCTGGCGCGTTTCAAGGTGCCACGCCACGTGGTGTTCATCGCCCCCGAAGAGATCCCGCTGACGGCCACCGGCCGACCGCAGAAGTTCCTGCTGCAGGCGCTGGCGCAACGGCGCCTCGCTGACACACAGCCCCAACCCACGACTTGACCCCAACGCCGCCCAGCGCGGCATCACAACAGGAGACAACCATGGTGATTGAACGCGTCGAGCTGCCCATCGTGCCGGGCAAGGAAACCGACTTCGAGGCGGCGATGGTGCGCGGCCAGGCGCTGCTGGCCGGCGCGGACGGCTGCCACTCGGTGTCGCTGGCACGCGGTGTTGAAAGCCCGAGCACCTACCTGCTGCTGCTGCAGTGGGACTCGGTGGACGCCCACGTGGCCTTCACAAAAACACCGGCCTTTGCCGAGTTTGGTCAGCTCGCCGGTCCCTTCTTCGCCGGCAAGCCGGCGATGGCGCATTTCGCGCCGGTGCGCTGAGCACCGTTTCCCTGGGCGCCATCGGCCCGGCGCCTGCCTGAACCCTACTGACCTGTTCACTGCCATGCCGCACATCGTCACGGACAAATGCCAACGCTGCCGCTTCACCGACTGCGTCACCACCTGCCCCGTCTCCTGCTTCCACGGCGACGCCACCATGCTCTACATCGACAACAAGGAATGTGTCGACTGCGGGGCCTGCGTGCAGGCGTGTCCGGTGCACGCCATCTACGAAGAATCCGACCTGCCTGAAGACAAGCTGGGCTGGCTCGCGATCAACGCTGAACGCGCACCCACCCTGCCCAAGATCAAAGAGAAGCAGACCCCTCTTCCCACCGCCGAAGAGCGCAAGCGTGAGCTCGGCTACTGAGGCCCCCGGCAGCAGCGCCGAACACCCGCTGCGCATAGCCGTGGTGGGCAGCGGCCCCGCGGGCTTCTATGCCGTCGAGGCCCTGACCCGGCTGTGCCCGCATGTGGAGATCAGCCTGATCGAGCGCCTGCCGGTGCCCTTCGGCTTGGTGCGCTACGGTGTGGCACCCGATCACCCCAAGCTCAAGCAGACGGCCGTGGTGTTCGACCAGCTCGCGCAATCAGGCCCGGTGCGCTTCTTCGGCCACGTCACGGTGGGGCAGGATGTCAGCGTCGATGAACTGCGCGACACGCACCACGCAGTGATCTTCACCTGCGGGGCCGAATCCGATCGTGCCCTGGGCGTGCCGGGTGAAAGCCTGCCCGGCAGCCACACGGCCACCGAGTTCGTCGGCTGGTACAACGGCCACCCCGACTACCGCGACCACCACTTCGATCTCTCGCAAGAAGTGGCGGTGGTGATCGGCCAGGGCAACGTGGCGGCCGATGTGGCGCGCATTCTGCTCAAGCCGGTGGATGCGCTGCGACAGACCGACATCGCCGCCCACGCGCTGGACGCGCTGGCCGCCAGCCGGGTGCGCGAGGTGCACGTGATCGGCCGCCGCGGGCCGGCCCAGGCCAAGTTCACCCACAAGGAACTGCGCGAACTCGGCGAGCTGCCGGGCTGTGCGGCACGCGTGGATGCGGCGCCGCTGTCCCTCGGCAGCGCCTGCGAGGCCGAGCTGGCAGACAAGCACAACGAAGGCGCCGCACGCAACGTGGCGATCTTTCGCAGCTGGGCAGCACGCCCAGCCGGCGATGAACACCGCGCCCTGCACTGGCACTTCCTGGCCAGCCCGGCAGCGTTGTTGGGTGACACCCGGGTGACCGGCCTGCGGCTGAACCGCAACCGCCTTGAAGGCGCCCCGGGCGCCCAAACGGCCGTGGCCACCGCGTCGCAGTTCGACCTGCCCTGCGGCCTGGTGTTTCGCAGCATCGGCTACCGCGGCCGCGCCCTGCCCGGCATCCCCTTCGACAACGGGCGCGGCACCTTCGCCAATACCGATGGCCGCATCACCGGCAACCCAGGGCTGTATGCAGCGGGATGGATCAAGCGCGGGCCCTCCGGCATCATCGGCACCAACCGGGCCGACGCCCTGGCCACCGTGGAAGCCTTGATGGCTGATCTGCCCACGTTACCGGCCGAGCCGAAGCCCGGCGCAGCAGCGCTGCAGGCCCTACTCACCCAACGCGGCGTGCGCACCACCAGCTACCCCGACTGGCTGCGCATCGATGCCTGCGAGCGCCAACAGGGCGAGGCGCTGGGCAAGCCGCGCGAGAAGCTCACCCGGCTGACCGACCTGCTGGCAGCACTGGACTGAAGCCAGACGCCGCAGCGAAGGGGCTCAGTCCCCTTCGCGCCGGATCGCCTTGACCATGAACACCAGCATCACAATGAACCAGACGAAGAACACACTCACCGGCAGCCAGAAGCCGATGACGCCGTTCCACGCAAAGGGCCCGGTCTTGAAGAAGATGATCAGCCCCGCGGGCACAAACGACAGCGCGGTCCAGAAATTGAAGTAGCCCACCCAGCTGGGAAACAGCGGCTGGGGCCGTGGGTCAGCCAGGATGGCCAACCCGATGACCACCGCCTGCGCCACGAAGGGCGCGAAGGTCATCGTGAAGATCAGCCAGGCCAGGTCATTGAGCAGCAGCGTCAGCTCGGGGTTGCGCTCGGGCCTGAACGATGCCACGCCCCAGATCATCGTAGGTAGCAGGATGATCAACAGCGCTACCGCGCCACTGATGAGCTGCGTGGTAGCCAGCACCGTGCCGGGCGCCTCCAGGCGCTTCATCTGCACCGTGATCACCGCCACCCAGGGCAGGAAGAAGATGCAACTGGCCTGAGTCAGCAACAGCCCAAGCCTCACCAGGCTGGTGTTGGCCTCATAGAAGGCGACGATCTGCCCGGCCTTGGCGGCCGGCGACGGCGGCGGCACAAAGCCGCCAATGACCACCCACCCCAGCGCGAACAGGATCACAAAGACCAGCCCGCTCCAGGTACACATCAATTCATAGCGTTTGGACACATCACTTCCCGGGTCGACTCAATACCGACCATTTTGTCTTTTTTGTAGCCGCCGGGTGATGTGCCGCTGCCTCATGTGACCCGCAGGCTCACCAAGTAGCCGATCAACAGCGTGGCAGCGGCGGCGAAGTTCCACAGCTCATAGAGCACGCGCCAGTGGCCCGGCGCATGGCGGGCTTCCATGAAGTGGAGGATCACCAGGCGCGACTTCCAGGCTGCGATCAACACGATCACGATGGAGGCAGCCGGACCCAGCCAGCCGCCTTCAAACAAGGCCACGGAACACAGCGTCAGGCCCATGAGCAGCAGCCACACGCGCACCGGTCGTTCGGTTTGAGTTGGCATCACAGGCGCCCCATCAAGTAGAGCATCGGAAAAATGAAGATCCACAGCACGTCGACGTAGTGCCAGAAGAGCCCGACGTTCTCGAGCCCAGTGAGGTACTCGGCCGATCCCACCCCCAAGCGCGCACGGCGACGGAAATGGAAGATACAGACCATGCCCGCCAGCACGTGCAGGAAGTGGGCGAACGTGATGAAGAAGTAGAACGAGAAGAACGGGTTCGATGCCGGCGTGATGCCGACCTCGAACTTGTGGGCGTACTCAATGCCCTTGTTCACCGAGAACACCGCGCCCAGCAGCAACGCCCCGCCCAGCAGTTGCGACACCCGCTGGGGCTGCCCCCGGCGGGTGGCCTGCACGGCCTCCACCACCAGCCATGAGCTGGTCAACAGTACCAGCGTATTGGCCAGCCCGAACAGCTCGTTGAGCTGGCCTTGCGCTTGCGTGTACAGCGCCAGATGCCCGATCCGCTCACCCATGAAAGTCAGGAAGATGAGCAGGAAGATCATCATGTCGATGAACACGAAGGTCCACAGTCCTTCGCTGCCGGGCGATGGCCGGTCAATGGGTGTCTGCGATGCGCTGATGCTGCGACTCATGTGGCGGTGGAAAACGTCAATGCGCCGGTCGCAGGGTGTGCTGCGCGCCGCGGGACACACCCATCGTGGCCTTCAGCATGAAGAAGCTGTAGGGCACGAAGAAACCGAACAGCCAGGTGCCGAAGACAATGTAGAAGTTCCACATGCCGCTCACGGCGAACGGGCCTTCGGACACGAACGGAATCAACACCAACGGGATGAAGATCACACCCACGGCGATGGCGAACCAGCCGGCCCAGGCCGGGAAGATCTTCTGCTTCTTGTTCAGCACGGTGTAGGCGCCCAGACCGAACAGCTGGATCGACGTGACCATGAAGGTGCAGTCGTAGATGACCCAGCCCATCACGTGCAGCGATCGCACGAGCTCCGGCGACACCTGGTTCGTCAGGATCGCACAGGTGCCCCAGATGGCCGGGCAGAACGCCAGCACCCAACCGGTGAGGATGCCACCGGCGGCCTCCATCATGCTCAGCACGCCCAACTGCCCGTCGTCATCACGCAGCATTGATGCCAACAGCAGCGACCATGGCGTGTAGATCAGGCCGACCACGCAGCAGCCAATCATGCCCACAGAGATTTCGCTCTGGTACTTGCCGTAGTACTCGGACACCAGTTGCTCCGGCGTCATGCCCATCACGTTGGGCGGCGGCACGTTATGGCCGAGCATGGCCCAGAAAATGATGTACCCCAGCACAAAGACCGGGCCGCACCATGCCACGGCGATGTTCACCATTCGCTTGGTATCACTGTCCATCTCACTACCCCTTTTGAAATGGCGCTGCCCTCCGGGACGCGCCGGTGAAGAATCGGAATCGAAGGAAACGACGGAAACGCAGGAGGTGACGAGCGTCAGCGCCCGACACCGGCCTTCTGCATCAGGATGGATTCCTCCAGCAGATTCGGGATCTCGTAGAAGTCTTTCAACAGGAAGCCGTCTGCCACCTCGCCCATGGCCTGAGCCCAGTGGTCGCGCACATCCTCCGGCGTGAGTGCCGGGTTGTGATAGCCCAGCGGCTCGGCATGGATCACCCGCGCGATGCGCCCGCCGCTGACGCTGAAGCTGGCGCCCGAGACGGGGCATTCTTCATGCAGCAGGTAGGCCGCCGCCACGGCCACGCTGTCGGCGGTGGCAAACTTTTCCAGGTACTCGCCTTCGGGCGTGCCCTTGAGCAGATCCCAGTTCATGCGGCTGTAGGCCAACGGCAGGATGGCGTTGGTCTTGATGTTGCGTGACTCGCCAAAGCCACCCAGCTGACGGGTGTAGGCCATCACCGCCGACTTGGCCAGCACGTACGAGCCCCACCAGTTGCCGTCGGGCTGGTTGAAGCCGAAGATCGACGCTGAGCTGGTGTTCAGGATGCGCCCGAAACCCTGCTTGACCATGTGCGGCCAGGCCGCCCGCGAGATCAACATCGGGCCTTCGAGCAGGATCTTGAAGTTGAGCTCGTAACGCGGGCCCGGCTCCTCATGCACGTTGTCGCACACGGCGATGCCGGCGTTGTTGACGATGATGTCCAAGCGGCCGAAGCTGTCGATGGCTTGGTCGACCATGCGCTGGGCGCCTTGCGGATCGGCCACGCTGTCCTGGTTGAGCACCGCTTCGGCGCCCAGAGCGCGCAACTCGGCCACCACCTTCTCGCCCGGGTTCAGGCCACCGGCACCGGCTTCGCCGGCCACGGTGGTGTTGTAGTCGTTGACCACCATCTTGGCGCCCCGCGAAGCCAACAGAAGGCAGTGGGCGCGGCCGATGGAGCCGCCACCGCCGGTGACCAGGGCCACGCGGCCGTCATAACGCAACGCGGCCATCGATCAGTCCTCGATGATGGTGATGGCGCGCTCGGGGCATTTGTCGGCGCCCAACTTGGCCGCCGCTTCCAGGCCCGCAGGCACATCGACGGTCTTGCCGCGATCAGCGTTGTAGCCGAGCTCATCGAGCTTGTAGAAGCTTTGAGCCACCACCCAGCAGCGGCCATGGCCCGAACACAGGTCAGCGTCGATCTTGACTTTCATGGGTCTCTCTCCTCGTTGTGGGTTCAGGGTCGCGCCGTCGGGTCAACGGGCGTCCTTCATGCGCCCTTCGCTGGGCAATTGGTCAATGGCAGCCAGCGCCTCGATGGCCAAGCCAAAACCCAGGCCTTCCTGCATCAGGCGCTTGATGCGCTGGGTGAGCGCCACGCGGGTGTAGCGGCGCGTCAGCATGGGCTTGGCGGCGATGGTGCGAGCCAGTTCCCTGGCGCGCGCCATCAGGCGATCAGGGGCCAGCACCTCGTTGACCACGCCATAGTCCATCGCCTGGCGCGCGCTCAACTCTTGGCCCGTGACCAGGAAGTAACGGCCCCGGTTGGGGCCCAGCACATGCGGCCACACGATGTGCGCGCCATCGCCGGGCACGATGCCTGACATGAAGTGCGGCGCATCCTGGAACAGCGCCGTCTCCGAGGCCAGCACCACATCCGACAGCACCGGAATCTCGGGGTGGATGCGCGCCGGGCCGTTGATGGCGCTGATCACCGGCACCTCGATGTCGAGCAGGTTGGTGAGCAGGCGGCGGCCGTCGTAGAAGGTGAGATCCCAGTCGCCGGCAGTGCTGAGCTTGAAGCTGCCAGCATCGATGTCGGCGCAGTAGTTGTCGCCGGCACCGGTGAGGATCACCACCTTGTTGTCGCGGTCGGCACCGATGTCGGTGAAGCAGTAGCCCAGCTCTTCATGGGCCAATGCGCTCCACACCAGGCTGCGCCCGCCGGTGTGGAAGGTGACGGTGAGGATGCCGTCTTCGCGCTCCAGCTTGATGTTCTGGTAACGGTCGCGGTACTGCTCGAACTTGGCTGCAACAAGTGACATGGCGTTCACCAGACCAGATGGAGTTCGCGCATGGAGCGCAGGAAGCCGGTCTCGTACTGCGGGTGGGTACCAGCCTTCAGGGCGAAGTCGGGGATGCGCTTGAGCCACTCCTCGAAGGTGGCACGCAGTTCCAAGCGGGCCAGGTTCGAGCCGATGCAGCGGTGCGGGCCCACGCCGAAGGTCGAGTGCAGCACGCTCTCGCGCGTGATGTCGATCTTGTGCGGGTTCTCCACCACGCGCGGGTCGCGTGAGCTGGCCGAGTACGCAAGCATCACGAAGTCGCCTTCCTTCATCGGGGTGCCGGCCACTTCCACATCGCGTGTGCAGGTGCGCCCCAGGCCCACGATGGGCGGGAACACGCGCGCAAATTCCTCGATCGCGTTGGGCATCATGCTGGGGTTGTCCACCAGCGCTTCGCGGTCGGCGGGGTGCGTGGCCAGGTGGTGCAGCACCGAGCCCATCACGTAGGTGGTGGTGGCAATGCCGCCGAAGGTGATGTCCACCAGCACGCTGAGCTTGTGCTCCCACGGCGCGGGCGTGCCGTCTTCATACGTCACCCCACCCAGGATGGTGCTCACCATGTCACCATTGGGCGGCTGCTTGGAGCGCTCTTCCAGGTACTTGCCCAGGTATTCGAACACCTTGGCGAAGTGCACGGCGCGCTCGCTCACCGGCTGGGCGAAGGTGCCCTGCTCCACCCCGTTGACCAGCATGGCCAGGTCTTCCACCGGCACACCCAGGATGTTCTTGAAGAACGCCCAGCCCGGCAGGATGGCGCCGAATTCGCTGATGAACTCGCAGTGGCCCTTGTCGATGAAGCGGTCGATCAGGATGTTGGCATCCTCGCGGATGCGCGCTTCGTAGCCGGCCACGGCCTGCGGGCTCAGGTGCGGGTTCAGCGCATTGCGCCAGGCGGTGTGGTTGGGCGGATCGCTTTCTTCGGGAAACAGGTACGGCAGGCCTTCGGGGCGATTGGGCTGGTAGCCCTTGGCGTTGGAGAAGGTCTTCCAGTCTTGACCGACGCGACGCACGTCTTCATTGCGCGTCACCCACCAGTAGCCGGTGCCCACGTTGCTGCGTGAGACCGGGCAGTGGCGCAGTTGCGTGTCCAGCGTCTCGATGAAGCGATCATTGAACTTCGGGTCGTCGTAGTCGAAGTCGCGAAAGATGTCGCGACCGAACTTGGCCTTCAGTTCCTGCTCGCTTGGGGCGGCGCCCTCCACCTTCACTTGGTCGTCCCGCTGTGACAGCGGCTTCGCGTCTGTGCTTCCCATGGGGTCTGTCTCCGGTTGGGTCTGAAAAATGACTACAAAACAAATGATTGTTTTGTGAGACGTTAGCGGCCTTCCCTACCAAAGTCAATTGGCGCCAACCACCAGCAAACAGTGGAAACTCAAGAGCACGCAAGGGAAATGAAACAGGCTTTCGCCGGCACCGCCAGCGCCGTTCTCAAGCCATCAGAACAGCCCCTCAGGCTGAGGGTCGCAGAGGAATCACCGTGCCCGCCGTAGCGGGCAGTTGTTGGGTGAGATAGAGCAAGATCAGCGACGACAGCCGGTCGAGGAACTCGTCTTCGCCCATCATGTGCACCGATTCGCTGAGGTACTGCTTGAGGCTGGCCGTGAACACCAGGTTGAGGAACTGGTGGTTGGCTTCCAGATTCGAGCCGTGATACTGATCCTGGTAGATCTGCAGGAACATCAGGCTGGTGCGGTGGATCAGCTTGTCGATCGCATAGATCTCGGCCAGCGAGCGCAGCGCCGGCACATCGTTGACCAGGTTGATCAGCACATTCTTGTGCCGCTTGTAGTTGAGGTAGATCTTGCGCACCACCTTGGGCAGGCTCACCTCGATGGGCTCCTGCCCATGTTCGGCAAACATGCGGCGCGAGTCTTCTGCAATGCCCGAGGAGATGCTTTCCAACAAGGCCAACGCCACCGCCTTCTTGTTGGGAAAGTAGTCGTACAGCGAGCCCACCGCCACGCCGGCGCGCGACACGATGTCTTCGGCGGTGGTGGCGTCATACCCCTGAGTGACAAACAGGCGCTCGGCGGCCTGCAGGATGCTCTGCACCGTGTTGGCCGAGCGGCCCTGCTTGGGTTGCTTGCGCCAGATCTTGGGGTTGTGCGCGCCGGTGTTGCTCACGGGGTCTCCTGGTCGAATGAGGTGGCGCCTTCGTCTGGGCACGTGCCCCAATTCTGTTCCGGTCCGGATCGGTGTGCGCTCGGTTTCGCCTCGGATTTTTTTTGTTCTACAACAAGGGCTTGGCGGCGGCGGTCGGGCAAAGACGAAGGCACCGGTGGGTGCAATGCCCCAACCGGTGCCTCGGTTATACCCAACAGGCTCAGCCCGGGCTGACCCGTTTCATCCGCCACGGACCCCGCAGGTCACTTCATGATGAAGCCCTTGTAGTCGTTCTCCCGTACGTAATCACAATACTGCCGGAACCTGGGGTTGCCGCCGACAAACAACAGCACCTCGCGCTTGTCTCGGCCCTTGATGTTTTTGTTGATGCCGGTGAACCAGGAGTTCGTCTGGCCCAGCAGCATCTTGCCCATCAGCTTGGAGCAGTAGAGCGTCCAGTTCTCGGCCGCTGCGTCCTCGGGCTCAACGCGATGGATGTCGGCCTCCTTCACATGGGCCATCATCTCGCTCAGCCAGTCGACCACCAGGGCGGAGCAGCGCGGGATGTTGCAGAAGGTGGCGCCGTTCTGGGGCCCGACCAGCATGAAGAAGTTGGGGAACCCGGTGCATTGCAGGCCCATGTAGGTCTTGACCTCCTTGTCCCACTCGTCCTTCAGCGCAACGCCACCCGTGCCGCGGATGTCGATGCGGTTCCACGACCCCTTCACCGCGTCAAAGCCGGTGGCATAGATGATGACGTCGAATTCGTGCAGGGCGTCGGTGGTCTGGATGCCCTCGGGCGTGATGCGGGTGATCGGCGTCGTGTTCAGATCAACCACCGAGACGTTGTCCTGGTTGTAGACCTCGTAGTACTTGGTCTCCAGCGGCACCCGCTTCATCCCGAAACCGTGGTCCTTGGGGATCAGCAGTTCAGCGACGCGCTGATCCTTGACCCGCTCGCGAATCTTGCGTGCCACGAAGTCAGACACGTACTTGTTTGCAGCCGGGTCTGACAGCACGTCCTGATACGCACCGAGCCACAGCGAGAAGCCCGGCCCCTGGTACAGCTCTTCGAGCTTGGCATCGCGCTCCGCCTGCGGGACATCGAACAGGTTCTGCGGGATGAACTCGTGCGGGAAGCCTGCAATGGAGGCATCGCACTTGGCGATGAACTCGCTGTAGTGCGATTTGATGTAGGCCATGCGCTCCGGCGTCATGGGCCCGTTGCCCAGCGGTGTGCACCAGTTGGGCGAGCGCAAGAACACCGTCAGGTGCCCGGCCTGCTTGCCCATTTCCTGGATCACCTGCACGCCGGTCGACCCCAGGCCGATCACCGCCACCCGCTTGCCCGAGAAGTCCAGCTTGGCCGGACCGAACCCGTTGGGATCGCGCGGCCAGGTGGCCGTGTGATAGCTCTCGCCCTTGAAGGTGTTGATGCCGGGCACGTTGGGCATCTGCGGCGCCGACAAGGGGCCAAGTGCCGAAAAGACGAACCGGGCCGTCAACGGCGCGCGGTCGGCTTGCTGGAATTCAAGCGTCCAGAGATTGGTCTCGCCATCGAACACCGCCGACTTCACCCTGGCGTTGAACAGGTAATCCTTGCGGATGTCCATGATCTCGGCCGCGCGGTGGATGTAGCGCAGCACTTCAGGCTGCCCGGCAAAACGCTCTGACCAGTTGAACTCCTGCATCAACTGTTCGTTCCAGAAGTAGCCGTAGACCTCGCTCTCTGAGTCGATGCGGCAGCCCGGGTAGCGGTTGTGGTGCCAGACGCCGCCGATGTTGTCCGACGCCTCGACCCCGAGCACGCGATACCCCATCTCTCGCAGCCGGTAGGTCTGGTACAGGCCGGACAAACCCGCACCGATCACCACCGCATCGAAATCCGCTTCTCTTGTCATGTCAACTTTCCTTTGGTTGTCTCGGTGAACTGTTCTTCTTCGCCCACGGCCACGTTCGATGGCACGATGGTCAGCCGCCCGGTGGCAGCCAGCTTGCCGTCCGCGCCGGTGACCTCGACCGTCACGTTGCAGATCTGGCGCCCCCTCTTCACCAACCGCGCGACGGCGACCAACGCACCGTGCGCAGGGCGCAGAAAGTCAACCACCAGATTGACCGTCGATACCCGCTTGCCCGCCAGCGCGATCAACAAATAGCAGCCGGTGGCATCGATCAGGCTGGACACCACACCGCCATGCAGCCGGTCGACCTTGGGTGTGCCGACGATCTCGGTGCGAAACGGCAGGCGCAGCGTCAAGGTGCTGTCGTCCAGCGACTTGACCTGCAAACCCATCCAGCGGTCGAATTCGCAGGTTTCGATCACGGCCTGCAACTGCTCGGGCGTCAAACTCATGGGGCCTCTTTCCTGTCGACGCGCCGACGTATTCGGTTCAGTCATGGCGTGATG
>Ga0209066_10001271_pt1 | contig 34004 bp, 26 predicted proteins | sample All_14_2_FD_187198 | JGI IMG/M metagenome (GOLD analysis project Ga0209066, IMG submission 187198) | Freshwater microbial communities in response to fracking from Pennsylvania, USA - Allegheny Zone_MetaG_DW_15 (SPAdes) (version 2) ... | reverse complement strand
CTCCACGGCCTTCTTGGCGCAGGCCTGGATCAGCTCCTTGTCCTGGGCGATCGGCGCCGCGGCGCGGCTGTAGTAGCCGCTCTTCTGCACCATCGTCTTCTCGGCGCCCAGCATCTCGCCGAACTGCTTGGCGAACCAGCCGCCCACGTTCACCTTGTCCAGGCGCGGGTGGCCGAACGCGTCGCGCGGAACCTCCTCGCCTTTGGACTCAAGCTCGGCGATGATCGCCTCGACGCAGGCGCCCTCGGAAACGAAGATGTTGACGCAGTCGTTCTTGTCCATCACGCCGCGCAGGCGCGCGGCCTCGGCCTTGACGTCGAACGCCATCTCCGGCACGTACACGGCGTGCACCTCTTCGCGCTCGCGCGTCAGCCCGAAGGCGGGCAGGTAGTGCTGTCCGTCCATCAGCTTGCGATAGGCCGCCGCGGTCGCGGCCGTGAGCCAGCCGCAGTTGCGCCCCATCACCTCGTGAACGATGAGCATGCGCGGGTTCGCGGTGTTCTCTTTGACGATGTTGGCGAAATACTTCGCGCCTTCCTCGGCGGCCGTCCAGGCGCCCAGGCTCTGGCGGATCGGGAACACGTCGTTGTCGATCGTCTTGGGCAAGCCCACGACCGTCAGCCCGTAGTTGTTCTTCGCGAGGTAGGCGGCCAGGTCCGCGGCCGCCGTGTTGGTGTCGTCGCCGCCGATGGTGTGCAGCACGTCCACGCCGTCCTTCACGAGCTGGTCGGCCGCCACCTTCTGCGGATCCTCGCCCTCTTTGACCAGGCCGCGTTTGACGCAGTCCTTGACGTTCGTCAGCTTCACGCGGCTGTTGCCGATCGGGCTGCCGCCGTGCTCCGTCAGGAAGAGCGCGTTCTTGCGGACTTCCGGAGTGACCTGGACGCTCTGGCCCTTGAGCAGGCCCATGTAACCGTTGATGTAGCCGATGATCTCGACATCCGGAGCCACGCGGGAATACTCGTCGATGAGATAGCCGATCGCCGAACTCAGGCACGGCGCGAGGCCGCCCGCTGTCAGAATGCCAACTTTTTTCACTTGTTTGCTCATAGTCACTCCTTAAAAAACACGGTTTCTTGAAAAAAAGTGTGCACAGTATAGATAAAACGGAGGGTGAATGACAAGAAGAGTCAGCGCCCGCGCCGGGCACCCTAAGGCCCGCGCCGCAGCAGGCCTCCCGCGAGCTGCCCGCAAAAGAAGGCGGCGGCCAGCATCGCGACTGTCGCGGGGTGCCAGCCGACGCCGCACCAGAGCCGCAGCGCCATCACGGCCGGCACCGGCAGATGCACGGCCCAGAACCAGGAGCGGGAGCAGCTCGGCACGCCGGAGCGCCAATAGCCGAAAGGCAGATTGAGCGCCCAGACCGCAGCCAGCAGCTTCCAGAGCACCGGATTCTCGGCCACGCCCGGAATCATCGCGCCGGCTCCGGCTGGCGCTGCTCCACCTGCGGCCGCGCGCGCCCTTTGTCGCGCAGCAGCTTGAGGTTCCCGCGGAGGCCGAAGTAGGCGGCCGCGCACATCAGCGCCACGGAGCCGAGCAGCGCGACGTTCCAGCCGAGCCGCTTCAGCCCGCGCGGCATCTGCTCGCCCATGTACGACTTCATGTTCAGCAGCGCCAGGAAGCAGAGCGTCGTCAGGGGCATCAGCGGCGCGTTGAAGCTGGAGCCGATCACGGCCGCCTGCCACGGCAGCTTGATCATCACGCCGCACACGCCCGCCACCGGGATCAGCGCGAACAGGAACTGGGCCCGCCCCTCGTGCTTCAGCCCGGACATCTCGCACCCGACGAAGCCGCACGCCAGCATCTGCATCACCACCGTGGTGAAGCCGATGGCGCTCATGCCGAACCCCAGCATCAGCTTCGTGGCGAACAGGCCGGCCTGCTCGCCGCCCAGCACCTTGCCCAGCGACGGCGCCAAGACCGGAATCACCTCCAAGATGTCTTTCACGTCCCGCCCCGGCTGCCCGCCGGACGGGCCGATGGTGTTGGCCACCGCGATGACCATGAAGGTGGTCGCGAAGATGAACGGCACGGCCATGCCCGACAGCAGATCGAAATAGGCCAGCTCCTGGTGGTCGCGTTCCCATCCTTTTTTCAGCAGCGTGTAGGGATAGAGAAACACCATGTTGAGCCCCAGCGCCGCCGCCAGGCCGCCCACGATCGGAACCACCGCGCGCGCGTCGATGCCGCCGTCCAGCAGATCCCGCATGAAGGAGATGCCCGTCAGCCCGAGGGCAAGCTCGCCCCAGCGGATGCCGGAGCCCAGCGCCACGAGCGCGAAGGCGAACACGATGCCCCACACCAGGACTTTCGTGGCCTGCTCGAAAATCCGCACGCCTTTGTTTCCCGACTGGTACAGCCAGACCACGACGCACGCCGCCGCCAGCAGACACGCGCCGATGCCCGCGCGCCCCGCCGTCGAAGACAGGTCCGCCCCGAACGCCTGCCCGACCGTGATCACGCCGTTCGCCGTCAGCCCGTACTGCGGAAAGTGCCAGATCACGGTGCCGAGCAGCGCGCTCCCGCCCCAGATCACGGCCAGTGCGGGATGCAGCCGCCGCTTGAACGACTCGTAGGGCGGCTCGCCCGTGTGGCACACCTGCTTGGCGATGGCCGCCAGCACGAAACAGCCGGAAACGATCGCCAGCGGGTTGACCCAGAGCAGCTCGTAGCCCATCAGGGCACCGTAGAGCACACAGGAGGCGATGCTGCTCGCGCCCAGCGTCATCGCGCTCTGCATGTACCCGGGCCCGCACATCCGCAGATACCCCGCGATCCGCCGCAGCACATGCTGGCCCATCAGATGCGACACGTCATCTCCCTGCTTCATGCCTCCCCCTTCCGCGCTTCATGCAAGTCGTGCCACTGCGGGTCGCGCCGCGGTCCGCGCAGGCGGCGCCAGAGCTCCGACAGCCGCCCGCCGGCTTCGCCGTCCGACTCGTCAAACGGATTCTCCGCGTCGAACACCTCGGCGAACTCCTCGTCGATCTTCTCGGGGTCTTCCCCGGCCTCGATCCGCGCCATCGCCTCGCGCACCTCGGCGTTGAACGTCAGGCCGCCCGCCGCCGCCATCTCTTTCATCACCTTCACCGCCTCGCGCGGGTCCGCATCCTCGTCGTCCAAGTCCTGAATGCGCTCCCCCATGCGCGCCAGCACGTCGTCCATCCGGACCGCGGCCTCGCCGTCCGCAGCCGTGTCCGGCGCCGCCGCCCCCCGCACGATGTGGGCGAACGTGGAGACCTCCCGCTTCAGGCGTGCGCCGCACACCGGGCAGGCCGGCACCGTGGCGGTGTCCACGCGCGCCGACCGGAAGGTGAAAACCGTATGGCAGGGCTCACAGTAAAACTCATACAGCGGCATCGTCTCTCTCTCCGTTAAGAGGCGGCATTATAGCGGATCAGACCGAACTTTCCTATTCGTAAACTTCGGGCGCTTCGCCTATACTCTTCCGATCAGAACTGACAACGGAGACCGACGTGACCCCCATCGCCCAACACGCCCTCGTCCTGACATCCGCAGGCCGGAGCCTGTCCGCCACCTGCTTCGTCCCGGAAACCGTGAGCCGGACCGCGCTCTTGGTCCTGCCGTTCGCCGAGGAGCGGAAGGGCGCGCTCCCCGTCTTCGTGGAGCTCGCCCGCGCGCTGGCCGAACGCCAAACCGCCTCGCTGCTGTTCGACTTCTCGGGCTGCGGCGACTCCGACGGCGCGTTTGAGCAGATCGCCCCCGAGGCGTTCGAGGCGGACTGCGCATGCGCCTGGGCGTGGCTCGGCGCCGCCTTCCCCGCGGCCCCCCGCCTGATCCTCGGCCTGCGCACCGGCGCGCTGCTCGCGCAGCGCCTGGCGGCGCGCCATGCCGAAACCTCCGCCCTCGTCCTGTGGTCGCCCGTCTCCGGCGCCGATTTCCTGCGCCAGCTGCTCCAGCGCCGCATGGTCAACGACATGGTCGCCTACGGCAAGGCCCGCGAGAGCCGCGCCGCGCTCGAAGCCCGCCTGTCAGCCGGCGAGACCGTCGATCTGGACGGCTATCCGGTTTCGGGCGCCCTCCACGCATGGCTGCTGGGCCTCGTGCCGCAGCCGGTCGTGTCCGCGACCTGCGTGCTCTCCGGCGGACACGACGAGAAGACCGCCGCGGCGTGCCTCCCGGAGGGCGCGGAACACGCGCGGCCCGCGCTGCGCTATCCGCCCTTCTGGAACACCGTGGGACACGTCGACCTCGCGCCGCTCATCGCCGCGACCGCCGACTGGATCGCCGGGCAAAAGGCGGGGGCCCCTCAGCCCGCGGCTGCGCCCGTCGGACACGCGGCTCCGGATGCGCGCTTCGTCTCGTTCCCCTCCGCCCAAACCGTGCGCGCCGTCTTCGACGCGCCCTCCGGCGCGCCGCGCGGCGGCGTGCTCTTTCTGCACGGCTGGTCGGGCGACCGCACCGGACCGCACCGCCTCTTCACGCGCTTCGGCCGCCGGCTCGCCGAGCAGGGTTGGCTCGGCCTGCGGCCGGACTTTGTCGGACGCGGCCTCAGCGACGGCGCCGCGGCCGACGCCTCGATCGCCGGCATGACCCGCGACGCGCGCGCGGCGCTGGCCGTGCTGCGGAGCCGGCTGCCGCCCGGCGCGCCCGTCGCCGTCGTGGCGATCTGCTCCGGCTGCAAAGTCGCCCTCAGCCTGGCGGCGCAGGAGCCGGAGCTGGACCGCCTGCTGCTCTGGTCCGCCGAATCCATGGGCTCCCTGCGCAGCGCCGCCACCGGTCTGCGCAAAACCCTCCAGGCGCTCGCGACCTATGCGCGCAAGCTGAGCCGGCCCGAGACCTGGAAAAAAATCCTCCGCGGCCACGTGCAGACCGGCATGGTCACCAAGGCGCTGACGCGGCACGAGACGCGCAGCGCCGCTGAAGCCGCCGCAGAGGACCAGACCCTGAAGCGCTTCCGGAGCTTCCGCGGCCCGCTCCTGTTCGTGTTCGGCGGCTCCGACCCCGACGCGCCGGGCTCCAGCCAGGCTTACGCACGCTACTGCGCCGCGCACCGCATCCCTCACGAGATCCACACGATCCCCCACGCGGGCCACAGCTATTACGGCGAGGCCTGGACGCGCGACCTCTTCGAGCTCAGCGAGCGTTTCCTGTCCCCCATCCCGCGGCCTCGCCCGTGAGGCCGCCGTTAGTCTTGCTTTCCCCCTGCCCCTCCTCTATCATTCCCGCCCATGAGTTCCAGACGTGAAGCGATATTTGTCATCACCCGGTGGCTGGCCACCCAAGAGTTCCCCGACCGAATGATCCCCGAGGGGCCGGACCGCGCCTTCATCACGGATCTGGTTTACACCACGGTGCGCCGCCGCCGCACGCTGGAGTGGGCGCTCGAACGCCTCCTCAAAAAGATGCCGAAAGGCGAAACCGAGGCCGCCCTGCTGGTCGGCGCGGCCCAGATTCTCTTCATGCCCGACGTGGCGGACTACGCCGCCGTGAACGAGACGGTCGAGGCCGCCAAGGTCGCCTCCAAGCAGACCGCCGGCCTGGTCAACGGCGTGCTGCGCAACCTGCTGCGCCAGCGCGACGCCGTGCGCGCCGACCTCGAGAAGCAGCCCGTCGGCATCCGCACCTCGCACCCCGACGCGCTGGTGACCCGCTGGCTGGAGCGCTTCGGCGAAGAGGAGACCCTCGCCCTCTGCACGTGGAACAACACGCCGGCCGAAACCTTCATCGCCGTCCCGCCCGGAGCCCCTTCGCCGCTGCCCGCCGCGGACGCGCCCGACGCCGCTCCGCTGCCGCCCAACTACTTCCCCCTGCCGCGCGGGCTGCGCGTCGAAGAGGTCCCGGGCTACGCCGAGGGCGCCTTCATCGTCCAGGACCCCGCCACCGCGGCGGCCATCGACCTGCTCAACGTCAAGCCCGGCCTCAAAGTTCTCGACGCCTGCGCGGCTCCCGGCGGCAAAACCGTCCAGCTCGCGTGGCGCATGGGCGCCCCGGCCGACGCGCCGCAGCTGCTCGTCGCCCTCGACCTGCACGAAGACCGGCTCGCCACCGTCCGCGCCAATCTGGAGCGGACGCGCCAGGGCTGGGTCACCGTCTGCCAAGGCGACCTCGCCGAGGGGTCGCTCGCGGCCCTGGAGCCGTTCGGCCTCTTCGACCGCATCCTGATCGACGCGCCCTGCTCCAACAGCGGCGTGCTGCGCCGCCGCGCCGACGCGCGCTGGCGCTGGACCACCAAGCGCATGAAGAAGCTCGCGGACACCCAGGCGCAGATGCTGGAGCACGCCCTGGCCCGGCTCGCACCCGGCGGCCGGCTGGTCTACTCCACGTGCAGCCTGGAGCCCGAAGAGAACCGCCAGCAGATCACGGCGCTGCGCAAAGCGCATCCGGAGCTCGCCTGCGTCGGCGTCGAAGAGCGGATCCCCACCCGCTCGCACACTGACGGCGCCTTCGCCTGCGCCTTCGAGCGCCAGCCCTGAAGCCGTGGAGGAGGCTTCGGCGCTCCATTCCAAAGCCCGCCCGAACCTGCTATACTTGTCGTGTGAGGGAACGGACCTGACGAACCTGCGAGGAATTATGCCCGTTTACGTTTACGAAGCCGCACAGCCTGAGCCGAGCTGCCCAACCTGTGCCAACGGATTCGAGACCGTGCAGTCGATCCACGATCCGCGCCTGGCCGTCTGCCCCAAGTGCGGCGCGGCGGTCCGCCGCGTCATCATGGCCCCGGCCATCGGCCGCTCGAAATCCAAGCTCGACGACCGCGCCAAGGCCGCCGGGTTCACCAAGCTGAAACGCCTCGGCAAAGGCGAGTACGAGAAAATGTACTGAGGAGGGCCTATGAACCTCTCCCACCTGACGCTCCGCAGCCGCGTGCTCCGCGCGGTGCGCGATTTTTTCTACGCCCAGGATTTCATCGAGGTCGAAACCCCCGTGCGCATTCCGGCGCCGGCCCTCGAAACCCACATCGACGCCCCGCCGTCCGGACGCGCCTGGCTGCGCGCCTCGCCCGAGCTGCACATGAAGCGCCTGCTCGCCGACGGCTGCCTGCGCCTCTTCCAGATCGGCCCCTGTTTCCGCAGCGGGGAGTGCGGCCGCCGCCACAACCCGGAGTTCACGATGCTGGAGTGGTACCGCGCCGGCGCCGACTACACCGACATCCTGCGCGACACCGAAGCCCTGCTGGCCCACGTGTTCCAGCAGGCCTGCGGCGGGACTGTGCTCACCTACCGCGGACAGACCATCGACCTCGCGCGCCCGTGGCACTGCCACACCGTGCGCGAAGCCTTCCGCACTTGGGCGGGCTGGGACCCGTCCGAGCACTGGGACCCCGACCGCTTCGACGCCGACCTGGTCGGCCTTGTCGAGCCGGCGCTGCCGCAGGACAAGCCCTGCGTGCTGACCGACTACCCCGCGCCCGCCGCGTCGCTCGCCCGCCTGAAAGCGGACGACCCTCGCGTGGCTGAGCGCTGGGAGGTCTATGTCGGCGGGCTCGAGCTGGCCAACGCCTACAGCGAACTCTGCGACCCCGCGGCCCAGCGCGCCCGCTTCCTCGAAGCCGCGGCCGAGCGCCGCGCCCTCGGCAAAGAGGTCTACCCGCTGGACGAGCCCTTCCTCGCCGCCCTCGAACAGGGCCTGCCCCCCTGCGGCGGCATCGCGCTCGGCATCGACCGGCTGGTCATGCTGGCCTGCGGCGCCACCGACATCGCCGAGGTCAGGCCGTTCTGCCAACGCCCCGGCGAACTGATCTGAAGGCTCGGGAGCCGCAGCCCGCGGCGCCCGACCGCTCTCCCCGCCCCCCTTGACACCCGCCGTCGCCCTGTGCTATCGTTCGCCCATCTTGAATACCAGTAAACATACCAGTATCTCAGAATATGCGCGTCTGGCGCAGACGCTGCGGCAGGCCGTGGAACAGGGCGAATACGCCCCCGGCACGCTCGTGGCCTCCGAGCACGAGCTGGCGCGCAAGCACGGCCTGTCGCGGGTCACGGTCCGACGCGCCACCGACTTGCTGATCGAAGAGGGCCTGCTGGAGCGGCGCCCGGGCAAAGGGCTCTACGTCCGCGAGGCGGAGGCCGAAGCCACCCGCATCGTCAAAGTCATCGTCGGCAACCTCGCCTGGGAGCCTTCGGTGCAACTGGCGCGCGGCGCCCAGCAGATCGCCCGCTCGTGCGGCGCCGAGATCCAGGTCTACGACGCGCACGGCAGCCAGCGCGAAAACCTCGAATCCCTGCTGAACCTCCCGAAAAACGGCGCGAGCGGCGCCATCCTGATGGCGCTCCACACGCCGGACTTCAACGAGGCGGTCATCCGCGTGAAAGCCGCGGGCTTCCCCCTCGTCGTCGCGGACTACCAGTCCGGCGAGATTCCCGTGCCGGCCGTCGCGGCCGACAACTATCAGGGCGGCGCGCTGGCCGGCCGGCACCTGGCCGGGCTGGGCCACACGCGCGTGGCCTTCGTGGGCGACTGCGGCGCCTCGACCGTGCGCGCCCGGCTCGACGGCTTCCGCGACGCCCTGGCCGAGGCCGGGATCGCCCTGCCCCGCGCCAGCATCGTGGACATCACCCCTGAAGACACGCTGTCGGACTGGAGCGAGATGGTGCGGCAAGCCATGCGCAACGTGCTGAAGGGCCCTGTCCGCCCCACCGCCATCTTCTGCAGCTGCGACGCCGTGGCGCGCGCCTGCTACCGCGTCTGCGAGTCGCTGAAGATCCGCATCCCGCACGATCTGAGCCTCGTGGGATTCGACGACGACCCGCTCGCCGAGTGGCTCTCGCCGCCGCTGACCACCGTGCGCCAGCCGTTCGCCGAGATGGGCCAGACCGCCATGCGGCTGCTTCAGAAGCAGCTGGCCGGACGCGCGGCCAAAGCCGAGTCAACGCTCCTCCCGGTCACGTGGATCGAGCGCGGGTCGACAGCCCAACCAGCACAGAACTGAACCCGAGGGAGAGCCGCCATGGACATGAAACGTTTCGTTGCGTGTGGAGTGATGATGACCGCCTGCGCCCTCGCCGCGCAGGCCGCCGACCTGGTCGCCAACGGCGACTTCGAGCAGGCCAAAGAGGGCTGGCCCGAAGCGTGGCCGAAACACGCGAACGCCGCCTATCAGGAGGAAGGCGGCAACCACTTCGTGCGCCAGACCGCCGCCGGGCCGGACACGCTGGTGATGCTGTACAAGAGCGTGCCCCTGCCGAAAGGCGCGGCGGCCTTCAAACTGTCTTTCCGCGCGCGCTGGGACGGCGTGAAGCCCGGCAAACAGAAGTGGCACGACGCGCGGATCATGATCGATTTCAAAGACGCCGCCGGCAAGAAGCTGCCGGGCGGCCCCGGCCACCCCGCCTTCAAAGGCTCGTCGAAAGGCGCCTGGGAGACGCGCACGCTGGGCCTCGTGGTCCCGCCTGAGGCCGCCACGATGGAGATCATGCCCACGCTCTTCAACGCGGCCGAGGGCACGCTGGATTTCGACGACCTCTCGCTGGAGCCGATCCCGCTCGACGAGGCGGGATTCGTCACCTACACGCTGAGCGAACGCCTGCCCGACACGCCCGGCTGCAAGAGCGCGGAGTTGGCTGTCAAAGGCAACCGGCTCGTCTCCCGGTCGGACGGCCGCGAGGTCTGGCTGCAAGGCGTGGCCATCGCGAGCCTCGAGTGGTCGGCCGGAGGCGACAACATCCTCAAGTCGGTCACGAACGCGCTGACCGAGTGGAACGCGAACGCCATCCGCCTCGCGGTCAAGTCCGATTTCTGGTTCGGCCGCGGGCCGTGGCAGAACGACAAGGGCGTCAAATACCGCGCGCTGGTCGACGAGGTGGTCCGGCAGTGCGAGCAGAAGGGCGCCTGGGCCGTGATCGACCTGCACGAGTACCGCGCCCCCGAGCAGAAGCACGCCGACTTCTGGCGCGACGTCGCCACGCGCTATGCGAACCACCCCGGCGTGCTCTTCGGCCTGCTGAACGAGCCGCACGACGTGTCTTGGGAGGTCTGGCGCAACGGCGGCTGGGTCGAAGACAAGCCCAAGGCCAAAGACGGCGTCTTCGCCGAAAACAAAGAGGCCGTCAAGCGCTTCCACTCGGTGGGCATGCAGCGCCTGCTCGACGCCGCGCGCAAAACCGGCGCCCGCAACGTGGCGAGCGCGGGCGGCCTCGACTGGGGCTACGACCTGTCCGGCGTGCTGCAGGGCTATGCGCTGGCCGACGCGTCGGGCAACGGCGTGATGTACGAGTCTCACGTCTATCCCTGGAAGCGCGAGTGGCAGGCGAAGTTCCTCGACGCGGCGGCCCAGTATCCGATCCTGATCGGCGAGGTCGGCTGCCAGCCGGAGCGCATGCCGTTCATCCCGCCCGAGGCGCACGAGATGCCCGAGACCTGGGCCCCCGACATGCTCGGCTGCATCCAGAAGTACCGGCTCAACTGGACGGCGTGGTGCTTCCACCCGAAGGCTTCCCCCTGCCTGCTGCTGGACTGGGATTACACGCCCACGCCCTACTGGGGCGTCCCGGCCAAGGCCGCGCTCTCCGGCCAGCCCTTTGACATGAAAAAAATGCGTTAACCCGGCCAACAGGCCCTGCATACAATACCGGAAAAGGAGGTTGTGATGAACAGCAGATCTGGCAGACGCGCGGTTGTGGTGACGGGCTTGTTGTGGGCCTCGCTGTCGCACGCGGACGTGATCACCAAAGCGGACAACGCCGACGCCCTCAACCTGGAGTCGAGCTGGGCCGAAGGCAAGGTCCCCGGCACGAACGACGTGGCCACCTGGAACGCGGCCCTGACGGCCTCGAAAACCTATTCGCTGGGCGCCGACCAGAGCTGGCTCGGCATGGCCGTCACCGCCGACCCGGGCGGCAACCTCGTCTTCAACGTGGGATACACGCTGACCCTCGGACGCGAAGGCTTTTTCGCGACGCCGAACAGAACCATCACCGTCAACGGCCCGACCACGCTTTCTGCGGATCAGATGTGGGTCATGGGGCAGAACACCGCGACCTTTGCGGCGATCGACACGGCCGGACACAGCCTCACCCTGGCCGGCGGAGGCAGCAAGCAGATCAAAGGGGCGGTCACGGGCGGGGGCACCCTCTTCCTCTCGAAAGGGGGCACCAAGCTGTCGAACGGATCGGTCGCCACGGCCTCCGCCATCTGCGTCAGCAACGGCGCGTCCCTGACGTTCGACGCGACCCCCGCCGCAGGGGGCGCGGCTCGCGCCGCCACCGTGGTCTTGCGCGGAGCTGGCAACGATTCGGCCAGAGCCGCCCTGACCTCCGGCGGGGTGAACAGCGCCAACACGTTCGACGACATCTCCGGCACCTTGGTCATCGACGCGGGGCAGGCCTTTGTGAGCGCCGCGCCCAACGCCGCCAAGCCGCTCGTCCTGAACGCGGGCAGCCTCACGCGCAACACCGGCGGCACGGTCCTGTTTCGCGGCACAGACCTGGGCACAAGCCCGACGGCGTCATCGGCGGCCGGCAAGGCGAACATCACGTTCACGACCGCACCCACGCTGCTCGGCGGCACAGGCGCGGCCGGAAGCACGACGCTCGGCATCCTGCCGTGGGCCACCGGCGACCAGACCTCGGGCGGCGCCGGCACCGGCCTCGTGACCTATGACCCCTTATACGGCATCCGACTGCTTTCGACCAACACCGAGTTCACCGCCCTGATCACGAACGGGCAGAGCCAGCTCGACAACGTCCGCTACGTGAACACCTCGGGCAGCGGCATCCAGACGACCACCCTGACGCAAGACACCACCATCAACTCGCTTTCCTTCGAAGTGACCGGCACGGGAACAAACTCGGGCGTCCTGATCATCGGCGATGCCCCGGACAGGCAGCTGACCCTCAACAGCGGCACCGTCTTTGCCCGGCAGACCGTCGCCAGCGCGGTTTCGAGCGACTCCATGTCCATCACCAACCTGACGCTCAATCTGAACGGACAACCCGGCGTCATCCTGTGCCAGGCCAACGGCCTCAATCAGGGCAACACCCCGGCGGCCCTCTTTCTCTCCGCCGCCATCACGAACGATGGCGGCAACGGCGTCACCTTCGGCACCGTCGGCGGCGGCAACGGCGAGATCTACATCGCAGGCAGCACGACCAACACCTACACCGGCCCCACCATCCTCAACTCGGGCTTTCTGCGGCTCTCCAAGCCCCTGCAGAACCGGAGCATTCCGGGCGACCTGATCCTCAACGGCGGCGTGCTCCTCAAAAGCACAGAGGCCATTCCCGATACGGCCGACCTGATCCTCAACGGCGGCTCGTTCTATTTCGACAACACGACCAGCAGCGGCAACAACGGACACCAGGAGACCCTCCGCAACCTGGTCATGAACGGCGGCACGATCAACTACAACAACGGCAAGAGCCACCGCTTTTACATCAACGGCAACGCCACCGTCTACACGGGGGACCTCCGGCTGAACACGGGCGGCGACATCACGGTCGGCGGCACCACCACGCTGAGCGGCGGACGCGTTTTGGTCAGCCTGTCCGACAGCACGACGGCGTTCAACGCGCTCTTCACGCTGAACGACCTCGTGATCACGAACCTGACGACCGGCGTCTACACGTCGGTGGTGCTGCGAGCCGATGCCTCAAACAAGGGCGGCCTGCTGACGCTGGGAGGCACCGTGTCGTTCGTCGGCAACAACACGAACACGAATGCCACACGCTTTGACTCCGAGAACAACGCCCTCGCCCAGCAAGGCGTGATCGCGCTGAACGGCACCCGCACCTTCGACATCGGCGACGGCGCCGCAGCGTCGGACCTGCTGATCACCCCGACGATCACCAACAGCGATGCGTCGGCCGGCGGGCTCATCAAGACGGGCGCAGGCACCCTCGCCCTCCACGGCACCAACACCTATACGGGCGAAACCACCGTCAACGCCGGCACGCTCGCGCTCAACGGCAGCCAGGCAAGCCCGGTGACCGTGAACAGCGGCGCGACGCTGACCGGCACCGGCCTGATCAACGCCACCAACGCGACAGACCTTGCCGTCGCCGCGGGCGGCATCGTCAATCCCGGCGCGGCTGGCGCGGTCGGCACGCTGTCCGTAACCGGCGACGTCTCCTTCGCCAGCGCATCGGTGTTCAGGGTCGACGTCGACGGCACCGGCGCGGATCTGCTGGCCGTCAGCGGCACCGTCTCAGGCGGGCCGGTCACGGTCGAGGTGTCCGGCACTCTCGCGGGCCCCACGATGATCATGAAGGGCGCGTCGGTCAGCGCCACGTTTGTGACGACCGCTCCGGGCCTGTCTCTCTCGAAGCGCTACGGGACGGAGCTGTGGCTGGTCAAGAGCCAAGGCACGCTGCTCAAGATCTACTGAAAACTCAAGCCGCGGGATCTGCGCCGCGCGCCGCGCGCAGGTCCCGCAGCGCGGCAGAAAACACGCGAAAGGCCGACCGCATCAGCAGCACGACCAGTCCCGCGGCCACCAGCAGGTCGGGCCAGCCTCGGCCGGTCAGCCACACGCCGCCGGCCGCCGCGAACACGGAGAGGTTCGACGCGATGTCGTTGCGCGAGCACTCCCAGACCGAGCTCATGTTGACATCGTCGCCGCGATGCCGCCAGAGCAGGAAAAGACAGACCGAGTTGGCGGCCAGCCCCGCCAGACTGAACACGCCCATCACCTCGAAGAGCGGCACCGAGGGCACGACCCACTTGTAGAGGATCTGCGCGGCCACCACGCACGCCGCCAGCAGGATCAGGCCGCCCTTGAACAGCGCCACCCGCGCCTTGGTCGCAGCGCCCCGCGACACCGCATAGAGGCTCAGGCCATACGTGACCGCGTCGCCCAAGTTGTCCAGGCTGTCCGAGAGCAGGGCCGCGGTGTCGCCGTAAATCGCCGACGCCACGATCACCAAAAACATGACGGCGTTGATGCCGAGCACGATCTTGAGCGTGCCCCGCTGGCGCTCCCGCAGCGCCTCCAGCCCGCATCCGTCGCAACAGCACCCGCTCATTCGACGCCCTTTCCGCCCCGCCTCAATAGCGCGACAGGTATTTGCCCATCAGCCGCGCCATGCGCGTCTCCAGCCACGGCGTGACCTTCCAGAAATCGCGCAGCTCGAGGTAGTCGCTGACCGCGGCCTGCTGCCCCGGCTTCACGCAGAACTCGGCCTTGAGCAGCAGGTTGCGGGCCGTGGCCTCCGCCGACACGAACTCCATCACGTTCACGCGGAAGCCCAGCACGCGCAGGATCGTCGCGCGGAACGTGTCGGTCAGCAGGTCCGCCAGCCGCTCGCGCAGAATCCCGTGCCGCAGCACGGCCTGCATCGGGCCGCCCTCTTTGAGCGTCTTGTGCAACTCGTGCTGGCAGCACGGCACGCAGAGCAGGTAGCGGCACTTCCACTCGATGCCCCGCGCGAGCGCCTCGTCCGTGGCCGTGTCGCAGGCGTGCAGGCTCAGCACCATGTCCGGCTCGAACGACGGATCGCTGTCAGCAATGTCGCCCTCGATGAACGTGACGTGCTCGGCCACGTCCAGGCAAGCCGCGAGCTTGCGCGCCGTCGCGACCACATCGGCTTTGCGGTCGATGCCGCACACGCGCACGTCGAAGCCCCGCACGTTCGTCAGATAGAAATAGACCGCCAGCGTCAGATAGGCCCGGCCGCAGCCGCAGTCCACGATGTTGAGCGTCTTCTCGGGCTTCTCGGCGACCACCGCGTCGATGACCTTGAGGAACTCGTTCACCTGGTCATACTTGCCGCGCATCGAGGCCTTGATACGGCCGTCCGCGTCCGCGATCTCGATCGCCTTGAGCAGCGCCACCGAATCGAAGGAGGTCAGCGGCTGCTTCTTGACGCGGTCATGCGCCGGCTGTTCGTCCACCACCCGCTCCATCTTGCCGCTGCGCGACTCCAGCGCCTTGCCCTTTTTGGTGACGCGCACATGCAGGTCGCCCGCGGCCGTGATCAGGTGCAGCTCGCGCGGGCCAGTCTGCGCCAGCATCTCCTCCAGCCCGTCGCGCGCACCCTCCAGGTCGAAGTTCTTGACCTTGGTCTGCCCCTCGTCGGTCATCTCGCCCTGATAGCGCTTCTCGCCTTTGATCACCACTGGCCGCAGGCTGACGCGGAACGTGCCGCCGCCCCGCCGCACCACCTGCGTGACCTTCATGAACCCCGGCTCCTCAAAAACCCGCCTGCGGATTTCTGCTGCCAATTCTCCCGACAACTCAGTGCGCGACATTCCGATTTCTCCACGTTTGATTCCGCTGTAATCGCCGGCGTCCCCGCAGGCCCCGCGTGTGCAGCCCGGCCCGGCGCCACGTCCAGCCTCCAGCAGACCTGGCCGACGTATGGGCGCGATATTACCACGAACGCCGCGGAACAGCCACGGCGTTTTCGCCGTGCGGCGAAAGGAGCCCCGAGCCTGTTGACTTTTGCGGCCGCGTCCTGCAAGATACGAGCTCTGCCGCAAGGTTCCGTCCGCACGCGCGTGTTGTTTTGTTTTGGGCGCGAGCCTTCTGGCCGCACGGAGAACGCCCGCCATGACCGACGCGACCCACGACATCCTGCTGCAAAAGCTCGAGGAGCACGAGGCCGTCATCGCCTCCCTGTATGAAGCCTTCGCCAAGTGCCTGCCTGAAATGACCGGGCTCTGGAGCACACTCGTCGGCGAGGAGAAAACGCACGCCTCATGGCTCAAGGCGCTGCGCCACAAGCTTGAGACCGAGGGCGGGCTGCTCGACCGCAGGTCGTTCAACGCCGCAGCCGTGCAGACCTCCATCGACTACGTCACGCGCATCATCGCACGGACCGCCTCCGAACCGTTCACGCCCATGAAGGCGCTGACGATCGCCCTCGACCTCGAAATTTCCCTGATCGAGAAGGACTTCTTCCGCATCCTCGCCACCGACACCGCCGCGGTCCGGCAACTGTTCGAGGAGCTGAAGCGCCAGACCGCAGCACATCAGAAGCGGCTGGAAGATCAGCTCAGCGCCGAAAGGGCCAAACGCGCGAAGTGACCGGCTCAGGCCTGCTTTCGCCGGGCACGCAGAGCAGCTTGGCGACATAGCCGCCGCCCGGCTCCAGCGCGGCGATCAGCGTTTCGCCGCCATCGACGACGCGCGTCTCCGCGGCGATGTCCGCCGCGCGTCCCGGAACATCCGACAGCTGCGTGACCGCCACGCGCGGCCACCCCGTGAAGAGCGGCGAGAACGAAGCCAGCTGCAGGCCAGCCGTGCCGTTCACCATCGCCACGTACCACACGTCGCCTTTGCGGCGCGCGAAAGCCGCCAACTCGCCGATGCGGCTCCCGTCCAGCACGCGCGTCTCGTCCCAGGTCACCGGCAGCTCGCGGAGCAAGGGGACCACCGGCTGCAGGCGGGGCTCGTCGAGGATCTGCCGCGGATGCTCCGCCATCACCAGCAGCGGCGAGGTCACCAGATACGCCATGGCCAGCTGGTGCGCCCACGTCGTGTCGCCCGGCCGGGAGAACGCGATCGGCGTGTAGTCGGCGGCCCCCACCACGCAGCGCGTGAACGGCAGCGCCGCGTCGTGCGAGGCGGGCAGGTTCTGGTTTTCGCCGCCCGGCACGTAGGCCCGCGCGGACACGTCCACGCCCTTTTCGCGCTGCTGCCGCAGGAACCCCTCGGTGATGCGGTTCAGCTCCAGCCCCCGCACGCCTTCGCGCGTCACCTCGTTGGGATAGGTGCGGCCCTCGCCCGAAGGCTTCTGGCACCCGTGGAAATTCACCAGCAGCCTGCGCTTAGCCGCCTCGCGCAGCACCCGCTCGTCGAACGCGACGGTCTGGGCCGACTCGCTGTTCATGAAGTCGACCTTCACGCCCGCCGCGCCGGCGGCCTGCACGCGGTCCAGAAAGGTCCTCAGCGCCGCGAAGTCGTCTTCCGGCAGGTTGAGCTCCTTCGAATGCTTCCACACGAACGCGCGCACGTTGCCGTGGGTGCGCCCGTAGTCGCAGAGCTCCTTGAGGACCGTCCACGCGTCGGGCCACGCCTCCCAGCCTTCGTCCAAGGTCGTGAACTCGAAGGCCAGCTCGGCCGCCGCGTCGATCACGCGCTTCTCCGCCTCCACCGTCATATAGTCCGCGCGGCCCTGCCACCAGCTCCAGACGCTGCGCCCGCCCTGCGTCCACTCGGCCGTCTCGAAAAGCGAGGGGTCCGGCGGCGGCGCGAGATGGGAGACCAGGTCGTTGTTCACCAAGGCCTGCAGCGTCGGAGCCAAGAGCACCGCGCGCCACGGCGTCTGAACCGTCCCGTCCACGTCGAAGCCCTCGTCCTCCGTGAAACAGCCCCAGAGCGCGCCATCGGGCGCCGCGCGCAGCCGCAGCCCGCTGTAGCGCGACAGCGCCGCCTCGGTGACCAGCGCGTAGCCGAGGCCGCCCGGCAGCTCCGCCACCAGCGGCATGGTCTGCACCGGCCCCTGCGGCGAGACCGCGTGCAGCTCGCGCAGCGGCGCGCTGATCCACTCGCCCGCATAGGTCTTGAGCTTCCACTGCGAAACCCGCTCGGCGAACCACACCCGGCTCGCTGCGGGCAGGCGCCAGCACGCGGTCTCGGAGGCCACCCGCCTGACGCCCTTCCCCGGCACCACCAGCCGCCAGGCGAAGCCTTCGTTGGCCACCACCACCTGGACGCCGTACGCGGCGCCGCTCTGCGGCGTCACGTGATAGAGCGCGCGCAGCGCATCGAGCGCGGCTTCGGCCTTGCCCCCTCGCAGCGGGTAGCGCTCCTGCGCCTCCACGACGCGCAACCGCCTGACCGACGCGGCCTTGCCGAGGTCGCAGCCTCCGAGGGTGATCCCGAGCGGCGACGGGGCGACGACTTCCTCGCCGCGGAAGGCGACCGAGTAGACCAGCTGGCCGGAGTCGTCGGCCCACACCGAGGCTGCCACCGCGCCGTCGGGGCTCAGCAGACTGCGGCTCTCGGCCGCGGCGCACGCGTCGGCAAACCCACCCCACGCCAGCGCGCACCACACGGCCAGCCCCACGTATCCCGTTTCCGTTTTCAACACGCTGCCTCTCACCCCTCTGCGCCTGCGCGCCCGTGCGGATGCCCCGTCAGAAGAACCATTTCGCGAAACGCAGAATGCCCTGCTTCCACGGTACGCGATGCGATACGCCCGAGGCGTTCTTGAAGCTGTCGAGGTGCGCCACGTACCAGCGGTAGTTGCGCACCAGCGCATCTTTGTTGGAGAACTTCGGCGCATAGCCCAGAACGCGCTCGGCCTTCTCGATGCTGACGAACGAATCTTCGCAGGCCGTCTCGTACACCCACTTGTAGAGCGGCGACAGGTGCAGAAGCTCCAGGAAACGCAGCGTCCAGATCATCGGCGTCGCCGGGAAACCGTGGATCTTCTTGCCGTGTCCGGCGTCGTCCAGCACCGCCTGATAGTCCTCGCGCATGGTCGTGAACACCTTCGCGCCGATGTTGAACGTGTCGTTGACCGTGGCCTTGTCCAGCGTGAGCGCGAGCCAGATCGCGCCGCACAGGTCCTCCACATCCAGCAGCTGATAGCGGTTCTTGCCGCTGCCGATCATCGGGAACCCGTGCCCGGTGTAGGCCCAGTCGTAGAAGAGCGCGAACACGCCGAGACGCTCGGGGCCGATGAACGACTTCGGGCGGATGATCGGCACGCAGAGCCCCCTCTGGCGGGCTTCGGCGCACGCCTCCTCGGCCATGATCTTGGCGCGGCCGTACGGGCCGACGCCGACCAGCCGGTCGGTCTCATAGAGCGGATGGTGGTCCGGGATGCCGTAAACCGCCGTGGACGAGATCATCACGGCCCGCTCGACGCCCGCCTCGCGCGCCGCGGCCATCACGTTGCGCGTGCCGTCGACGTCCGTGGTCATGATGTCGTGCTCCGAGTAAAGCGGGAGCGCCGCAGCCGTGTGCACCACCCACGTCACCCCCTCCATGACCCGCTTGAGCGCGGCCGTGTCGCGGATGTCGCCGACCACGGCGTCGACCTCGCCCCGCTCGGGATAGTCGAAGGGCACCAGATCGATCGTCCGGATGTCCGTAATCCCCTTGCTCCTCAGAAACCGGATCAGATTGATCCCCAGAAAACCGCTGCCGCCTGTAATCAGAACTCTCTGGCTCATCGCTGACGCACCTTCCGCTTGCCGCGTTCGATTGAACGCCCTAGTGAATGAGGAACAAGTGTACACGTCTTGCGCCGCAACCTCAAGTGTGGTACAAAACTTCCATGCACGCTCCGACACCCGAAACCATCGCCACCACGGCCCGGCTATTGCGCGCCGGCGGGGTGGCGGTCATCCCCACCGACACCGTCTACGGCATCGCCGCGCACCCAGCCTGCGCCTCGGCCGTGGGGCGCATCTGCACGATCAAAGGCCGCCCCACGGGCAAGCCCATCGCCCTGCTCGCCGCCGACATGCAGGCCGTGCTCGCCTTCGGCGCCGCGTTGCCGCCCGCCGCGCAGCGGCTGGCCGCCGCCTACTGGCCCGGCGCGCTCACGCTCGTGCTGCCCTGCGGCGGCGCCTATGAAGGCTTCCGCGTCCCCGACCACGACGCGACGCGCGCGCTCCTCGCGGCCTGCGGCGGCACCCTGCGCGTCACCAGCGCGAACCTCAGCGGCGCCATGCCCGCGTGCAGCGCGGTCGACGCGCTCAACGACGTCGGGCTCGTGGCGGACCTCGTGATCGACGGCGGAGTCTCTCCCGGCGGCGTCGCCAGCACGGTCGTGAAAGTCGAGGCCGACGGCGCCCTCACCGTGATCCGCGAAGGCGCGATTCCCTCCGCCGACATCCGGCGCGTCGCCGCCGGCTGAGCGCACACGCAGCCTGGGGCTCTCGCCCCTGAGGCTTTTCTATGCGCGGCGACATCAGCAATTTCGCATATTTAATGCCTGACGCGGGAAACGTGTCGTGTGTCTGGTTTCCAGTTTTAAGCTTCTCCCTGCTTCTCAAGAACACATCCCGAGAAGGGGGTGAATATCGGACACCCATCGACGCCGCGCATCTTCACCTTTTCCGGCATGCAGGAAGAACTGCATTTTCCGAAGGGGCGGGCTAATCACCCGGTTCCTAAGTGTCACGCCTCGTGAGAGGCTCCCGGAACGTCGCCTGTCGGAAATGGTTTAGTGTCACTCAGCTTGACCTGTCTGCCAACGTATAGCCATTGCCGGAGGATTTCCAACACCTCAGGGGCGGAGTCCGCCTGAATCAATTTCGACCGCACGTCAGGATTGGCAATGCAGCAAGAGATGCCCCGAATCACTTGAAGTTGAATACTTGGGCTCTCGCTTGGGGTGATCACAAGAAAGACCAGTTGGGCGGGTTTACCATCTGCGCTGTTCCAATCAAGCGCCTTCCTAGAACGCCCCAAAACAACAACTGGCCGCTTGAGCCCGACAATGCGTGCATGGGGTATGGAAACGCCCCCCTCTATCGCCGTAGTCATTTCGCATTCGCGCTTGAGCACGGCGTTCGCGATCTCGTCCGCGCTGTATTCGTCTAATTGCGAGTGCATGCATGCACAGAGTTCGCGGATCGCCTCTTCACGACAGCGTGCGGCCATTTCCATGCAGATATGATCAACCGGCAGAAAAGACAGCCAGTCAACTTGCTCAATCTTGCGCAACAGCCTGCCCATCAGCGGCCCCGATATTACCGAGGTGAACACGGCGCCAAAGACCACGGCAACATAAACCGCTTGCGATATAACACCGTATTCTAAGGCAAGCATGCCGATCACAATCTGCATCTCTCCGCCTGGAATGTGGGCGTCGGCAATGAGACGGCTGTGCAAGGACGGATGGCCTGTGAAGCGAGCGCCGACATAAGCTGCCACGTAGCGCCCCAGAATACCGATCCCAAGAATAAAAAGGACCAGCCAGGCATCGAAGTTCTTGAGAAAATCCAGCTTTAGACCAACAGCGGTGAAGAATAGAGGCACAAGAATGGCTTGCACCATCTGATCGAAGACATGCCGCGTGCGCTCGGACAGCCGTTTCGATTCACCCGCCATGATGCCTGCGATAAAGAATCCGAAAAGCGCGTGGATGCCGATCCAGACAGTAGTGCACCCCCCCAGCAAACCCGTCACAACCACGAGCGTCAGCGAACCAGAAGGTTCCGGCACGCGTTTCGCCTGAAGAAAGAGCAGGATTTTATCAAACAGCTTTGCGCCCAATGAAAGGCAGAAGACGGCGAATGCGACGGTTGAGACCAAGACAAAACCCATTTGAAACAAGGTCATTCCGTCTTCCGTAACCATGCCGAGAATTAGTGCAAAAACAATCCAGCCCGTCACATCGTTGATCGTCAGGGCCGACATGATCAACAGACCCAGGTCGGTGCGATAAATCTTCAAATCCTGAAGCACCCGTGCTGTGACGGGCAATGCGCTGATTGTCATGATCACAGCGACGAAGAGGGCAAAGATGAGCCGCCCCCCGTCCGCCCCCATGTAGCGGGCAGGCAGGAATAGACAGGGAAGAAAGGTGATGATCATTGGGAGAATCAGATCGAACATGGAGAGTTTCAAAGCAGATCGCCGTTGTCGCCAAGCAGTGGCGAAATTGGTTTCCAGACCTGCTTTAAGCAGAAAAAAAAAGAATCCCCAGCCACGCTACGGCTCCAAACATTTTGATTTGATACGGATCGGCAGGGAACAGGCGCGAATGCAAAGCTGGAGCAAAACGTCCAAATATGGTAGGGCCGAACAGAACGCCAACAAGAATTTCAGCCGTAATAGACGGCTGCCCCATACGCCTGAACACTTCTCCCAGTGCCCTCGCACAACCCAGAAGAAGCGCGATTTGGATTAGCAGCAGCAGTATGTGCTCTTCGGTAAGCAGGTGCATGTAAAAATCCTTATTTATGGACAAGTTACTCGGCACCCATTTCTGGTCCTCGCATGATCTTGAGCCGTCATCGCAAAACGCTCAACACTCCCGTGCAGGTACAGCTCACATAGCGAATCATAACAAACACAAAGACAGACGTCTTATCCGTTCTTTACGTGCGCTACGTGTACTTGACAACCGCGAGTGGTTGCCCTTTCGTCACGGACTCCCCGTGTCCCGCGAGAAAGGTCAGCACGATCAACGGCTTGTCGGCATTGATGTGGTTGAAGAGTTTCATGGCCTCGACGATACAGAGCGAGGCCCCCGCATCGAGGCGGTCGCCTTCCTTAGCCAGTTCCGTTTTCCCCGGACCGGGCGAACGGTAGAACGTGCCGCTGAGCGGCGCATTGATCGTCGGCCCCGCCACGACAGGCGTTTCAACCTTCGTGGCGGGCGCGGATGCAGGCGCAGGCCGGTCTGGCCACACGGCGGGCAAAGTGCCGGACCCAAACCCCAGTCGGCTCGCGAGCCCGACCGCCAACTTTCCGATCTCCGCAAACCTCAGCGTTTCGTTGGAAACCGCAACCTTCTGCGCTCCGGCCTCAGGCCTCTGCCCTCCAACCTCCTGCTTCTTCTGGCCCGCGCCTTCGAGGTCCGCCGGGATCGGGTCGCGCTGATCCACGGGCTTGGCGCGCCACTTGAAGTACCCCAGCGCCACCTCGGGGAAAAGGCAGTACGACAGGATGTCCTCTTCCTTTTCGATCAGCTTCGGGCCGATCTGGGCGGCCGCGTCGGCCAGGCCTGGCTTCAGCAGGTCCGCCGGGCGGCAGGTCACCGGCTTCTCGCCGTTCAGGATCTGCTTGGCCAGCTTGGCGTGAATCGGAGCGGGCGAACGGCCGTACAGGCCCTTCACGTAGTCGCGCGTCTCCTGCGTCACCATCTCGTAGCGCTTGCCCGCGAGCACGTTCAGCACGGCCTGCACCCCGACGATCTGGCTCGTCGGCGTGACGAGCGGAGGGAAGCCCATGTCGGCGCGCGTGCGCGGCAGCTCTTCCAACACTTCGGGCAGCCGGTCCAGCGCGCCCTGCTGCTGCAGCTGCGAGCGCAGGTTGGAGATCATGCCGCCGGGGATGTGATGCTCCAGCACGTCCGCATCCACCGGCTCGCCAAGTCCGGCAGAGGGTTCGCGCACCTTCTTGAGCGCTTTGAAATGGGCGTTGGCTTTGGCGACCATCGCATGATTCAGGCCCGTATCATAGCCCTCGCTTTCGAGAATCGCCACCAGCGTTTCGGTCGGAGGCTGCGAGGAGTAGCCCGACAGGGTCGAAACCGCCGTGTCGATCGCGCCCGCTCCGGCCTCGACGGCCGAGAGGTACATGGCGACCGCCATGCCGCTGGTCATATGCGAGTGAACCTGCACCGGCACCTTGACCGCCTTGACGAGCGCTGATATCAGTGCGGTCGCGGCGGCCGGAGTCAGAATGCCGGCCATGTCCTTGATGCACAACGTGTCGACACCCATGGCCTCTTGCTCTTTGGCGAGGGTGACGAACTTTTCAACCGTATGCATCGGGCTGCAGGTGTAACAAATCGTGCCCTGCGCGTGGCCGCCGTACTTCTTGACTGCCTGGATCGCCTTCTCGAGATTGCGGGTGTCGTTCAGCGCGTCGAAGATCCTGAAGATGTCCATGCCGTTCTGACAGGCTAGCGCGACGAAACGCTCCAGCACGTCATCCGGGTAGTTTTTGTAGCCCAGAATATTCTGGCCGCGCAGCAACATCTGCAACGGCGTCTTCCGGCAGGCCGATTTGAGCTGTCGCAAGCGTTCCCACGGGTTCTCGCGCAGGAACCGCAGGCACACGTCGAACGTCGCACCTCCCCAGCACTCCAGCGAATAGTAGCCCGCATTGTCTACTGCATCGGCGATCGCCAGCATGTCGTCCGTGCGCATGCGCGTCGCCCAGAGAGATTGATGCGCGTCACGCAGCGTAGTATCGGTTATGCGTATGCGACGTTTCGGAGTAGAAGCTAATGTCGTGCTCTTTGTCATAGGCGTTCCTTGTCGGTCGAGACTCGTCGACTTCCTCATATCTGACATCTGCCATGGAGGTCCGCTTTGTCATCCGCCTTGCCGGCTAAGCGGTCGGCGCTACGGGAAACACAAAGTTCCCCGTCAGCGAGAAGACGATGATGCGCTCGCCGGTTGACGTGCTGATGTCGGTGTGCAGACTCTTGACATGCTGTCCCGTGATGTCTTGCACAAGCACTTCAAGCAGAGGGCGCGCTTTCTCAATAAGCTCCATGCGCACTTGCTTGATCAGACTGCGCCCATGGCCAGCGACCTCACTCTTGACCAACTGCCGTTCCGCAGGTGTGAGGACGCCTCTTAGCCGCACAATGATCAGGTCATCGAGGATGTAGGTGCGGGCCTCCTCCGGGCCGCGTCCCATATACTCGCGCTCAAACTTAATGAGGGCTTCGCAGATCTCTGCCTCGATCTCCCCCTTAGTCTTGGCCGATAACTCGGGCTTGGTCTTGTTCATGTCTTGCCTCCCAGTGTTTATACTTGTTTCAGTTTAGGCGAGAAGGCACTCGCGCGTCAACCCGGCTTAACGACACCTCCACCCCGACCCGCAAATACGGAAGGTCCGCCAGGCACCGAACGCCAGCACGGCAATGCCGGCGACCAGTGCCCAGACATAACTGCGGGTGCAATCGTAGAGAAACCCGCCCAACGGCGGCCCCGTGATCCCCGCCACGCCATGCGCCAGAAAGACCAGAGGATAGACGCTCGCGACTTGATCCGCACCGTAGCGCAAGGCCACCTGGGCCGCGTACAAAACAAAACAGGCCCCGAACCCGAACCCCACCAGAAAGGCGCTCGCAGAAAAGGCGGCGGGCGCGAACCGCACAACAAGCAGCAGTACCAGAGTAACTCCCAAGAACAACAGCGAGAGCGGTATGACCGGGTACCCGAACCGGTCGAACAGCCAGCCCCATGCGAGCCGTCCGGAGGCGTTGCCCAAGGCGAAGAAACTGATGGCGGCTGTGGCCGTCCCGGCTGTCGAGCCGCCGTCCATGCCGATGGGTTTGAGGTTTCCGATGACCAGCAGCCCGGCGAACGTGCCGCAAAAGATGCCGGTCGCCAGTGCCCGGAAAACGCGATCTTTCAACACGTCTTTCGCGGCTCCGTGTCCGCACCCACCGGCCGCGAAGGGCGGGCGGAAGAGGAGGGACGCCGCAAGGCAGACCACCGCGCCATACCCCAGCCCGACGACCTGAAAGATCTCCAAGACCTTGTACCCGTTGCGCAACAGCACGGTTGTCAGCGCCGAGAGGATGATTGCTCCAGCGCCGAAGCCGGCCACCGCCATGCCGGCCACCAAACCTTTGCGCCTGGGGAACCATTGAATGCCCGTTGCAAGGGCCGCGACGTAACCGAAGCCGATTCCTGCCCCGCCAAGCAGGCCGGATCCGGCCAACAGCCAGACGAACTGTCCGGCTGAAGCGGAGGAGGTCAGATGTCCGCAGGCAAACAGCAGGCCGCCCAGCAGCGCCACTCTGCGTGGCCCCCAGGCAACCAACAGTCGTCCGGCAAACACCATGGCCAACGTAAAGGCGGCAATGGCCAGACCGAAAACAAGCTGGGTTTGTCCTGCGGTATACCCGAAGTCTGCCCGCAGCGACGGCACAAACGCGCTCCAGGCATAAAGCCCCCCCAGACAGGACTGAATGAGAACGACCGCCGGCAAGACGAACAGGCGTTTGACCTGTTGCCCGCTTATGCGCCCATTCGTCTCTGGCTTGTCGGTGCCCCTCCAGCCGGAAACGATGCGAACGAGTCTCGTTTCATGAAGTGCCATGGGTACGCCTTGCCGCTTGTAGCGCCTGGTCGGCCTGATCAACTTCATCCGCCATGTTTTTGCGGTACTCGACCAGGCGGGACCGCAACGTGTTGTCTGTCAACGCGAGAACGGCGACAGCCAGCAGCGCCGCGTTTTTCGCCCCGGTCTTGCCGATGGCCACTGTAGCAACCGGAATGCCGCCGGGCATCTGGACCATTGACAGCAGCGAATCCAGCCCGCCCAGGTCGCTGGTGGTCATCGGCACTCCGATGACGGGCAACGTGGTCATCGAAGCGAGCACCCCTGCCAGGTGTGCGGCCTTGCCCGCGCCCGCGATGATGACCCGCACGCCGCGCTCTTCGGCGGACAGCGCGTAAGTCCGGGCGGTTTCCGGCGTCCGGTGCGCCGAAATCACGCGCATTTCGTTGGAGAGCCCAAATCCGTCGAGAACGTCCGCCGCCTCTTTCAGTGTCTCCAAGTCGGACTTGCTTCCCATGACGATGGATACCAACGGTACCGTCTCTGTCTGCATGTGGATGTCTCCTTTTGTTGGGTTCAGTTGTCTCTCACTTGTTCGATTCCCGCCGCGCGAAAGAGCCGGTCGTTGATCGCGCGTCCAAGACCCACATTGGGCACGGGTTCCGCGACAATCAACTCCAATCCTTGCTCATCCAGTCGGCGCATGGCTCCGAAGAGGTTCGCGGCGGCCTCGCGCAGGTCACCGTTTTCGGATAGAAATTCTGTGGCGGCAAATGAGCCAGTGCGAGACGTGTTTTTTAATGTCAGAAGTCCGGTCCTCTCCCCGGCGTGCGCGTAAGCGGATTCCGGCCAGCTCACGACTTGAAACCGGGTGCGCGGCGCGTAGTGCCGGGGCAGCATGCCGGGCGCGGAAACCGTCTCCTGGCCCGCCAAAGGAGTCTTCGCCACCGACCCGATGAGAGCTTCGATGTCCTCCACCGGCACGCCGCCGGGGCGCAACAGGACAGGCGGCCCGTCGCAGAAGGAGATGATGGTGGACTCGATCCCGACCGAACAAGCCCCGCCATCAAGCACGAGGTCGATGCGCCCGCCCAAGAGCCCCCGCACATGATGCGCGCTTGTAGGGCTGGTGTGTCCGAACGGATTGGCGCTGGGTGCGGCAATCGGCATGCCGGTCTGCCGGATCAGTTCCAGCGCCATCGGATGCCGGGGCATGCGTACCGCGACGGTCGGCAGTCCGGCCGTGACCAGATCGGGCACGCCGGCGGCCTTGGGCAGGATCAGCGTCAGCGGGCCTGGCCAGAAGCGGGCGATCAGCAAATACGCCGCCGGAGGGACCCGTTCTGTCAGGAGTTCCAGTTGCTCCACGCTGTTGACGTGGACAATCAAAGGGTCGAAACGCGGGCGTTGCTTGGCTTCAAAAACCCGTGCGACAGCCTTTTCATCAAATGCCACGGCTCCCAGTCCGTACACCGTCTCGGTGGGAAACGCCACAATGCCGCTGCGGCGTAACATCTCGGCCGCGTTGCGGCGCAGGCCGGGAAGCCTCATCTCCTGCCGCCACATCTCAAGGCAGGCCAGCACCCATTCGGCGGCCTCGCGGATTCCCGGCACCGCTATCACGCCCGCCGGGATTTCGTGCCTGTGTTTATAGCCGTGACCGCTCAGAACATGGAGGCCGAATGCTCCGACCCCGAGGGCCAGCGCGATATCGCAGGGATGATCGCCTACGACAAATGACCGCCGCAACTCCAGCCCGTATTTCCGGGCGGCCTCTTCCAGAAAGAACGGTTTCGGCTTGATGCAGTCGCAACCGTCCTCTCGGCGGTGAGGGCAGCAATAGAGCGCCGTGACGAGCACGCCTTTTTGGCGCAGATAATCCACCACGAAGGCGTTGACGCGCTCGGCCTCTTCTGCCGTGACAAGGCCTTTGCCCACGCCGGACTGGTTCGTGACGATGAACAGGCGCACATGCGCCTGAATCCGCCGGAGGGACTCGACAGTCTCGTCGAAAAACACGACCTCTTGAGGATCGCGCAAATGTCCGCGGTCTTCGATCAGGGTGCCGTCGCGGTCGAAGAACACCGCCGGCTGGCCTGAATGACGCGCTTCGGGAGGATGGCTGGCAGAGGTCATAACCGTTCCTCCAAGGGCACGTAAGGGCTCAGCGTCGGCCCCATGTAGATCTGACGGGGCCGGTAGATGCGCGTGCCGGGTTCGTCCATGATCTCTTTGTAGTTGGCGATCCATCCCGGCATGCGCCCCATGGCAAAAACGACTGTGAACATCTCCGTCGGGATGCTGATGGCCCGCATGATGATGCCGCTGTAGAAATCCACATTCGGATACAACTTGCGCTCGATGAAATAGGGGTCCTGCAGCGCGCGCTCTTCCAGCCGCTGGGCGATGTCCAGTAGCGGGTCCGTGATATGAAGCGCCTTTAGAAGGTCATCGCACGCCCTCTTGATAATCGCGGCACGCGGATCATAGTGCCGGTAAATACGGTGGCCAAAGCCCATGAGCCGTTTCCCGCTGTTTTTGTTCTTGGCGGCGACGATAAACCGCGACCCGTCGTCGCCGGAGTTGTGGATGTCCTCGAGCATCTCGATCACCGCCTGATTGGCCCCCCCGTGCAGCGGGCCCCAGAGGGCGCTCACGCCGGCCGCCGCGCTGGCCAGCAGGTTGGCCTGGCTGGACGCAACCATGCGCACGGTGGAGGTCGAGCAGTTCTGCTCATGGTCGGCATGCAGGATGAGGATCAGTTCCAACGCCCGCAGAACCTCGGGCTTTAGGGCGTAGTCCTCGTAGGGGTCTGAAAACATCATGTGCAGAAAGTTGGCCACGTACTTGAAGGACGGCTTGGGATAGATGATCGGCATGCCGCGGGACTTGCGGTATGAGAACGCGGCTATGGTGCGCACTTGCGAAATGAGCCGGGCGGCATGGAGGTCGAAGAACGGCGCCGTCGGGTGGCCGATGGACAGGCCCGGGTAGAAGCAACTGCTCGCGTTGATCATCGTCGACAAGATGGCCATGGGATGGGCGTTGGAGGGAAAACCCTCGAAATGGTACTTCATGGCCTCATGCAAGTTTTCGTTCTGCGTCAGCAGGCTTGAAAACCGCTGGAGTTCCGAAGCAGTGGGCAGCTTCCCGTAGATCAGCAGATACGCCGTTTCCACAAAGGTTGATTTCTCCGCCAACTCCTCGATGGGTATGCCGCGATAGCGCAAAATGCCCTTGTCGCCGTCGATGAACGTGATCCGGCTGGTGCAGGATCCCGTGTTTGCGTATCCGGCATCCAGTGTGATCGCGCCGGCGCTATCGCGCAAGCGCGAGATATCAAGGGCCTTCTCGCCTTCGGTTCCCACGATGACGGGAAGGGTATAGGCCATGCCATTGATGTCGAGTTTTGCCATGTCGCTCATACGTGGACTGATCTGCGTGAGGCCGCCCCGCCGGGATTTAGGGGTTCATGATTCCGGTCCCTGTCAGGCGATACAGCGCCTCGCGGTATTTCAGCAAGGTGCTCTCGACGACAGGGGAAGGCAACTCAAGTGCCGGAGGCTGCTTATTCCAGCCGATGGATTCGAGATAGTCTCCGACATACTGTTTGTCGAAGCGGGGCTGAGGTCTTCCCGGCTTAGACCCCCTGACGGCCAGAAGCGAGAGGAGTCGGGCGTCAGTCCCCCTCCCTTTCCCGGGAATAGCCGTGGGCAAGATCACGCCGAAGCACGACATCCTGTCGGTTGCGACAATCAGCACTGTTTTGCCCAAGTCATAGACGTCCCGGACCTTGCCGCGCGACAGTAAAGGCCACTCCGATAATGTCGATTGAATCAAGGATTGTTCGCCCATAAACACCTTCCTTAAAAAGAATGTGCACAGCATCTTTGTGAAAAGGGGTGTCCGCAGGACGCCAAGTCTCCCCGGCTGTCGCGTTTCGTTGACCGTCGTCCGAACTGCGACAAACACGTCTCAGGAAACGATTGCGTCAAGCGGACCCCTTTCAATGGCCTTAAAGACCGATGCGCTTTTTCAATTCGGCAAGTTGTGTCTTCATCCGGACAGGAAGCCTGGCGCCGGCTGTCGCAAGGTACTCCTCAATTTCCGGCACTTCGCTTTTCCAGCCTTCCACATCGATGTGCAGCAATTCGGCAATTTCCGCCTCGCTGACTTTCAGCCCGCTGACATCAAGATCACCCTGGTTCGGCACATAGCCGACCGGCGTCTCGACGGCACCGACCTTTCCTTCGACACGCTCGCACATCCATTTCAACACGCGACAGTTGTCGCCGAAGCCCGGCCACAGCCATTTCCCGTCGCTGGACTTCCGGAACCAGTTCGTATAGAAGATCTTCGGAGCCTTGGCCCCGAGCTTGTCGCCCATGTTGAACCAGTGTTGCCAGTAGTCGCCGATGTGATAGCCGCAAAACGGCAGCATCGCCATCGGGTCGCGCCGAATCGCTTTTTTCGCATCCAGCGCTGCCGCAGTCGCTTCGGAGGCGGCCGTAGCGCCCATATAGACGCCGTGGTCCCAGTTGTAGGCCTCGGACACAAGAGGCACGAGTTTCGAACGGCGCCCTCCGAAGACAAAAATGTCGATCGGCACACCGGCAGGGTCTTCCCAGTCCGGGCAGATGACCGGGCACTGCCGTGCCGGGGCGGTGAAGCGCGCGTTGGGGTGAGCGCCCTTGACGGGCTTGCCCTCGGCATCCTTCCTGTCCGGCGACCAATCCTTGCCCTTCCAGTCGATCCCGTGCTTGCACTCGACATCCATATCTTCCCACCAAATGTCGCCATCATCCGTCAGGACGCAGTTGGTGAAGATGGCGTTGGCCTTGATACTCTCCATGGCCATGGGGTTTGACTTGTAACTGGTCCCCGGGCAAACGCCGAAGAAACCCGCCTCCGGATTGATGGCGTACAGGCGGCCATCCGGCCCCATCTTCATCCAGGCGATGTCGTCGCCGATGCACTCGCACTTCCAGCCTGCTATCGAGGGCTGGAGCATGGCGAGGTTGGTCTTGCCGCAGGCACTGGGGAAGGCGGCGGCGATGTGAAAACGCTTGCCTTGCGGATTGGTCAGACGCAGGATGAGCATGTGCTCGGCCATCCAGCCTTCGCGACGCGCCATGGGGGATGCGATGCGCAGGGCCAGGCACTTCTTGCCCAGCAGCGCGTTGCCGCCGTAACCGGATCCATAGGACCAGATGAGGTTTTCTTCCGGGAAATGCGCAATATACTTCTTTTCGATCGGGGCGCAGGGCCAGAGGCTGTCCTTCTGGCCAGGCTCAAGGGGCGCACCAACGGAGTGCATGCAAGGGATGAACGCCCCGTCCTCTCCAAGCGCTTCGATCACCTTGTCACCGACGCGCGTCATAATATGCATGTTCACGACGACATAAGGCGAATCGGTCAGTTCAACGCCGATCTTCGAGATCGGCGAGCCGACGGGGCCCATGCTGAAGGGGATGACGTACAGCGTGCGCCCCTTCATACAGCCCTTGTAGAGTTCCCGCATAATCGTTTTCAGCTTGACCGGGTCGATCCAGTTATTGGTCGGCCCTGCGTCTTCCTGATTTCTTGTCGCAATGTACGTGCGGTCTTCGACGCGCGCCACATCGCTGGGATCGCTGCGGAAAAGGTAGCTGTTTGGACGTTTTTTAAGCGGAATTGCTGCGCCGGCATCCACCATAATCTTGATCATGGCGTCATATTCAGCCTTTGAACCGTCACACCATTGGACTTTGTCGGGATTACAGAGGCTCGCCATCTCATCGACCCACGTGAGCAGTTTTGCATTCTTGGTCGTCATGTGCGCATCCTTTCAGGGTTTACGGATAACAAAAAAGGCCAGCCCGGTCCAAATGACCGTTGCTGACCTTGCGCTTCGATTAGCCCCCCGCACAAGCGGGCCGCCATCAACTCACAATCTGTGAATGTTTGATCGACGCCAATCCCTTTCGGGGATAGCCCGATCTATTCGTAATGCCAATTTAATATAGAGCACCTTCCGTCGAAAGGCAAGCCCATTTTTGATGAATTTTTTATTAAAAGAGGGCCGCGCGGCCGCGGGTCTCCCGCCAGTCAGCGACCAGTGCAGTACTGGCTACTGTTTGGCGTGACCTTTTGTCATTGAAATGCCGCCGCTCTTTCAATGCGCTATGGACAGGGCCTCTCCTCTCATCCGAGCGCTTCTCACGCCTGTGCCGCCAGTGGCTTCACGCGCCCCTCCAGCACGTCGAGCAGGTGACCGAGGATGCGCCGGGGATACGCCTGCGGCGAGGAGAAGCTCTCGTCCTGCGCCACCCGTTTGGCAAACGCCTGGATCGACGGCAGCAGCGGACGCGCCGCCTCGCCCAAGCGGTCCAGCGCGTTGCAGGCCTGCAGCGAACACCACGGCGAGCCGAGGTCCTGCATCGCCTGCTCCAACGCCGGCAGCGCGCGCTCGAGACGGCCCTGCCGCGCCAGCGCGTCGGCCGCCGCCACGCGCACGAAGCCCGACGGGTCGCCCAGCAGTTTCTCCAGCGCCGGCGCGGCCTCCCCCGCCGCTTTGCCGAGCATGCCGCAGCCCAGCGCCGCCCACCAGCGCACGGGCATGGCGCCGTCGCCGGCGTACTTGACCAGGCCGGGAAGATTTTCGGGCTTTTGCTCCGACGCCAGCAGCGCCGCGGCCAGCACGCGTTCCACGGGCCAGGCCCCGGGACGGCGCGACGCCTCGTAGCCCTCCTCCTCGCACCCTTCCGGCAGCAATCCGTTGTCGCGGTTCTCCGTCATCTGCGCGACCAGCGCCTGGCGCAGCGCCGCGAGCCGCTCCGCGTGTTCGGCCCGCCCGGCCAGGTTCACGACGTTGTCGGGATCGGCGCGGATGTCGTACAGCTCCTCGGTCGGCTTGCGCCCCCAGAACTGGGCGGTCGCGGGCGTCAGCTTGCCCTCCGCCGCCAGCTTCGCCCACGACTGGTAGCCGCGCGCGCGGAACATGTAGCTCAGCGGCTCGACATACGGGATCTCGGGCCTGAAATTGCGGATGTAGAGCCAACGGCCGTCCGTCGCCGAGCGCACCATGTCGTAGCGCTCGTCCATGCGGTCGCGGCTGCAGAACGCGTGGGCGCGCGGCGCCGCCTTTTCCGCACCGGCGAACGGGATCCCCTGCAGGTGCGCGGGACGCTCCACGCCGGCCAGCGCCAACACCGTCGCGGCGAAATCGACGAAGTGCACCGGCGCGGCGACGCGCGACCCCGGCGCGGCCGGCGCGAGATGCTGCCACTTGGGCGGAAAGTAGACGATCAGCGGCACGTGGGTGCCGCTCTCGTGCAGGAAGCGCTTGCTGCGCGGCGTGATTCCTCCGTTGTCCCCGTAATAGAACACGATCGTGTCATCCGCCACGCCCGCCTCTTGCAGCGCCTTGAGCTTCTCCCCGCACTGCCGGTCCATCTCCGCGAGGCAGTCGTACTGGCGGGCGAGGTCGGCGCGCACCTCCGGGGTGTCCGGCTGATAGGGCCGCACGCGGACCTTGGCGGGATCGGTCGGCGCGGCGCGCGGCGCGCGCTTGTCGGCGGGAAAGAGGCAGCTCTCGTGGGTCATCTCGTGGTTGTAGACGCTGAAGAAGGGCGTCGCAGCCGAAGGCCGGTTGCGCCACTCCCCCTTTTTGCTGCAGACGTCCCAGGCCGCGCGGACATCGAAGGGCGCGTTGTAGTCGGTCTTGGAATTGTTGGTGGTGTAGTAGCCGGCCTGGCGCAGATACGCGGGAAAAGCCTTGAGCCACGGCGGGATCTTTCCCGACGCGCGCATGTTATGGGCCGGGCCGCACGTCGCGGGATACATTCCCGCGATCAGCGTGAAGCGTGACGGGGCGCACACCGGCATGGAGTAGCAGCTCTCGAAGACGACGCCCTTCCGGGCCAGCGCGTCCAGGTTTGGCGTGCGCGCCAGCGGGTCGCCGTAGCAGCCGAGCAGCGTGGTGTTGTCCTCGCTCACGAGCCACAGGATGTTCGGACGCCGCGGCCCCTCCGCCTCGGCGCCCCACGCCGCACACGGCAGCACCGCCGCCGTCCCGGCGCACTGCCCCACAAACGCCCTTCGCGACAACGAACGCATCTCCGACCTCCTTTTGTTCGCAGCGAGCCGGGAAAGGCGGACGCCCCGACCGGCACGCTCACTCGTGACGCAGCGCGGTCAGCGGATCCAGCTGCGCCGCCTTCCACGCGGGGTGCGTGCCGAACGTGATGCCCGTGACCACCGAGACCGCCAGCGCGACGACCAGCGACTCGGTCGTCACCACCGCCCGGAGCCCCGCGTCGCCGCCCATGCGCGAGACGGTCTCCGCCACGGCCGCCGTGGCGATGCCCAACCCGACACCCAGCCCGCCGCCGATCGACGTGAGCAGCACCGACTCCGACAGAAACTGCCAGAGGATATCGCGCTTGCGCGCCCCCAGCGCCCGGCGCAC
>Ga0209066_10001270_pt1 | contig 34006 bp, 30 predicted proteins | sample All_14_2_FD_187198 | JGI IMG/M metagenome (GOLD analysis project Ga0209066, IMG submission 187198) | Freshwater microbial communities in response to fracking from Pennsylvania, USA - Allegheny Zone_MetaG_DW_15 (SPAdes) (version 2) ... | reverse complement strand
GCGCCATCGCGGCCGGGGGGAAGAGCGGTTCACCCCCTACCCGACCCTCGACTGGCGGATTCAAGCCGAGCGGCTGTCTATCCGCTCGCCCTACCTCTCGCCCAATCTGCCGCTCCAGGCGGACGGGTTTTTCGTCACCGGCGACCGGGTCGAGGCCTCGGCTGAGGGAGGGTTCCATCTCCGGGGGCGGGCCGACTCGATCACCAAGGTCGCCGGCAAGCGGGTCGATCTGGAAGAGATCGCCGCCCTGATCCGACGGCAGCCCGGCGTCACCGACTGCCTGGTCCTGGCCCTGGCCGACGATGGCGGCCGTGAACACCGGATCGTCGCCATGGTCGAGGGGCGGGAAGTCGAGATCGAGGCGCTGCGCCGGCAGCTCGCCACCCATCTCGAACCCTATGCCCTGCCGCGCGCAATCAGAATGGTCGACCGCATGCCGCTGAAGGACAACGGCAAGTACGACCGGCCGGCGATCCTGCGCCTGCTTGCGCCATGACCGCTCTCGACGGAGCCTTTATCGCCGGCTATGCCGCTCTGTGCGCCCGGGCCGACCTGCTCGATGCGATCAACGTCTTCCCGGTGGCCGATAGCGATACCGGCGCCAATCTGCGCATCAGCCTCGGGCCGCTGCGCGCCTGCGGAGGCGACAGGATGGTCCTGGCGCGCCGGATCCGGCGCCAGGCAACCGGCAATTCCGGCAATATCGCTGCCGCCTTCTTCAGCGAACTGCTGCCGGCCGATGGCCTCGACGATCTGCCGGACCGGGCGGCCCAGGGGCGGGTCAGGGCCTGGGAGGCGGTGGCCGAACCGCAGAAGGGCACCATGCTCAGCGTCTTCGACGGCCTCAACGCCGCCCTGGCGGCCTCGCCGCTGACCGCCGCAACCTGCCCGGCCACCATCTCCGCCCTGCACCAGGCGGTGCTGCAGACGGCCACGATCCTGCCCGATCTCCGGTCGGCCGGGGTGGTCGATGCCGGGGCGCTGGGGATGTTCGTCTTCTTCGATGGTTTCTGCCGCGCCCTGACCGGCTATCAGGGACCACGGCTGCCCCTCGCCGACCTTTTTCCCGATCTGCTGGCGATCCGTTCCGATTTCCAACCCCCCGCCTCCAGCTCGTTCTGTGTCGACACGATCATCAGGCCAGGCGCCGGCCGACATCTCGACACGGAGGCGATGGCCGCTCTCGGCGAGAGCGTGGTGGTGGTTCCCGATTTCGATCAGGTCAAGCTCCATATCCATACCGCCGATCCGCGGGCCCTGCGACGAAGGCTGGACCTGCTGGGCGAGGTGATCGGCTGGGCCGACGAGGCGCTGCGCCCGGCTACCGGTGCCGGGATCTTCAGCCCCGCCCCGGCCGGCGGCCTCCACGTCATGACCGATGCCGCCGGGTCGCTGCCGCGGGAGGTGGCAAGACGCCACGGCATCACCCTGCTCGACAGTTATATCGTCACCGGCAATAACGCCCGGCCGGAGAGCCTGTGCGACCCCGGGGCGATATACGCCCGGATGCGGGCGGGGGAGAAGGTGACGACCGCCCAGGCCTCACTCGTCGAGCGGCACGAGTTCTACGCCAGCGTCTGCGAGCAGTTCGGCGCCACCCTCTACCTCTGCGTCGGCTCGGCCTTCACCGGCAATCATGCGGCGGCGACGGCCTGGAAGCGGGGCAACGCCGGGGGCCACCTGCTCGACATCATCGATACCGGGGCGGCCTCCGGCCGGCTCGCCGTCATCGCCCTGCTCGTCGCCCGCCGGGCCGGCGGCACCGCGGATGCGGAAACGGTCCGGGCCCTGGCCGTCTCCCTCGTCGACACGTGCCGGGAATACGTCTTTATCGATACCCTGCGCTACCTCGTCGCCGGCGGCCGGGTGTCACGCGCCGGCGGTCTGTTCGGCGACCTGCTGCAGATGAAGCCGGTGATCACCCCGACCCGTGAGGGCGTGCGGAAGGTCGGGGTCGTCCGCAGCCGCACCGCCCAGCTCGCCTTCGCCCTGAAACGACTGCGGCAGGAAGCCGTGGGGCAGGGCGACATGCTGGTCCTGCTGCAGTACTCCGACAACCGGCAGTGGGTGGCGGAGACGGTCGGGCCGCAGGTCCGGTCCATCCTGCCCGGGGCGGAGGTCCTGATGGTGCCGTTGTCGCTGACCTCCGGCGTCCACATGGGGCCCGGCACCTGGGCTATCGCCTTCGCCCCGGTGGCCTGAAATGCGGGCCGCCGTCATCATTCCGGTCTACAACCACCGGCAACGGGTAGCGGAGGTGATCCGCCAGGCCCTCGCGCTCGGCCTGCCGGTCTTTGTCGTCGACGACGGGTCGACGGACGGCACGGCGGCCGTGCTGGCGACGCTGGCGGGGATCACCGTCCTCCACCATCCGCTCAACCAGGGCAAGGGCGCGGCCCTGCTCACCGGCTTTGCCGCCGCCGCCCCCGGTTGCGACTGGGCCCTGACCATCGATGCCGACGGCCAGCATCGCCCCGCCGACGGCACCGCCCTGCTGGCGGTCGTCCGTCGCGGCGACCGGGTGATTGTCGTCGGCTGCCGCCAGGGGATGAGCGGGGAGCATGTGCCGTGGACGAGCCGCTTCGGCCGGCTGTTCTCCAATTTCTGGGTCCGGGCCGCCGGCGGTCCGAAGCTGGCCGATTCCCAGTCCGGCCTTCGCCTCTATCCCCTGCCCGAGACCCTGGAGCTCGGCGTACGGGCCCGCCGCTACCAGTTCGAGGTCGAGGTCCTGGTCCGGGCCCGCCGCCGCGGCATCGCCACCGTCGAGGTGCCGGTGTCGGTGGTGTACCAGCCGAAGGGCGAGCGGGTCAGCCACTTCCGGCCGTGGGTCGATTTCGGCCGCAATTCGGCTACGTTTTCCCGGCTGATCTGGTCTCGGCTGTTTTCGACGGATCGCCGACGATGAAGTTCGAAGGCTACCGCATCCTGGTTCAAATGGCGAACCGGCTCGGACCCTGGGTGTTCAACCTCGCCGCGCGGACCATCGCCGTCGGTTATTTCCTCTTTTCCCGACGGACCGGGGAAAGCCGGCGCTTCTATGCCGTCCTCTTTCCGCGGAAGGGCTGCCTGTACCACCGCTGGTGCACCTTCAGGCAATACCAGAATTTCACCACCATCCATCTCGACCGGCTGCTGGCGAACCAGGGGCGGCCGGTGCCGTTCAGCGTCGCCGGGGAAGAACGGCTGACGGCGGCCATCGCCGACAGCGGCGCCATCCTCCTGATGTCGCACCTCGGCAACTGGGAGATAGCCGCCCGTTTGCTGATGCGGCAGCGGCGCGATCTGCGGCTGCTGCTGTACATGGGGGTCAAGGAGAAGGAGGGGGTGGAGCGGACCCAGAAGGAGGAGTTGCGCCGGGCCGGGGTGACCATCATCGGGGTCGACCAGGGCGATTCCTCGCCTTTCGCCGCCGTCGACGGCATCCGGCTGCTGCAGGCCGGCGGCCTGGTGTCGATGACCGGCGATATGCTCTGGCGCCCCGACCAGCGCCGTCTGCCGGTCACCTTCTGCGGCCACAGGGCCTACGTGCCCGAGGCCCCGTTCGTCTTCGCCCTGGTGGCAGGAGTGCCGATCTACGTCTTCTTCGCCTTCCGCGCCGGAGCCAGCCGCTACCGTGTCGTGCTGTCGGAGGCCCTCACCGTCCGGGCCGCCTCCCGGGCCGAGCGCGGGGCGGCGGTGGCCGAGGCCGCCCGGCGCTATGCGGCATTGCTGGAAGAGGCCCTGCGGGCCCATCCCTTCGAGTGGTACCATTTCGACCGCTTCATCCATGACCCCGTCGACCGGCAATCTCCTGCCGGATGAGGCGGGCGGGCGGGGATTATTTTCTTTTCCTTTTGTCCGAAATAAGAGTACTATTTCGTCTCTTTGGCGTTCTCCGCCCTCGCACCTTGCTACCCTAATGACCTGTTATGACCAGAGATGTACTGCAGCAAAAGATCCTCGACATCCTCGTCCGGGACTTCGAGTTCCAGGACCCGCAACTCGATGACAACCTCAGGGACGACCACGGTTTCGACAGCATCGACGCCATCGAGCTGCTCGGCAAGATCGAACGCATCTTCGGTTTCTCGCTGACCCGGGAGGAAAAGGAGAAAGCGATGGAGATCAGGACGATCAACGATATCCTCGATTACCTGGAACCGATTTACCAGGGTCGCGGCCAATGAATCCTCCCCGAACCAGCCGATGAAGCGACGCGTCGTCATTACCGCCTGTTCCGCCATCACCCCGATCGGATACGGCAAGAAGGCCATCACCGACAGTCTGCAGCATGGCCGGTCCGGGGTCAGGCCGCTGCGCGACGACGGCCTGCTGACCAACCACATCCATTCCCGGGTCTTCGGCACGGTCGACTATCCCATCGACTACCAGTTCACCCGGTCGCAGCGCAAGACCATGGGACCGGTGGCCTATTACGCCTGCCAGGTTGCCGGCGACGTGCTGGCGGCCTCCGGCCTCTCGCAGGACGCCATCACCTCCGGCCGCCTGGGGGTGGCGTTCGGCTCCACCCACGGCAGCCCCACCATCCAGCGGGAGATCTACAAGACCTTTTTCCAGAACCTGGAGGCGGAATTTTCTTCGATCGGGGCGGTCGACTACCTCCGGTCGATGGTCCACACCACGGCGGTCAACATCACCCGGATGTTCGGCATCACCGGCCGGGTCATCGCCTCGTCCACCGCCTGCACCACGAGCAGCCAGGCCATCGGCTTCGGCTACGAGATGATAAAGTACGGCATGCAGGACGCGATGCTCTGCGGCGGGGCCGACGAGTACGACACGACGACGGTGGCGGTCTTCGACAACCTGCTCGCCTGTTCGGTGGCCTACAACGCCACGCCGGAAAAGACGCCCCGCCCCTTCGACCGCAAGCGCGACGGCCTGGTGGTCGGAGAAGGGGGCGGCGCCGTCCTCCTCGAGGAGTTCGAGGCAGCGAAAAAGAGGGGGGCCCCCATCCTCGCCGAGATCATCGGTTTTTCCTGCAACAACAACGGCGGCGATCTGATTCTGCCCAACCTCGCCGGCATCACCGCGACGCTGCGCCTGGCCCTGGCCGACGCCGCCATCGAACCGGCCGCCGTCGACTACATCAGCGCCCATGCCACCGCGACCAAAATGGGCGATATCATCGAGTCGCAGGCGATCGAGGCGGTCTACGGCGAGAAGCCCCTCGTCTCCGGCCTCAAGAGCTACACCGGGCACACCATGGGGAGCTGCGGCGTGATCGAATTGATCATGACCCTCTACATGATGGAGGAGGGGTTTATCGCCCCGACCCTCAACCTCGACGAGGTCGACCCCCGTTGCGCTCCGTTGCGCCACACCCCGGGTGTCGTCCGGACCGAGACCAGCATCGCCGCGGTGCAGAACTTCGCCTTCGGCGGGGTCAACACCTGCCTGCTGCTGCGGAACGGACGCAAGGCAGGAGCATAGGCCGTGGTAACCGGCATGGTGGACCGCCTGGTCGATATCATCGTCACCCTGCTGTGCTGGCTCTACTTCACCCTCGGCTTCGTCCTCTTCTTCTCGCCATTCTATATCGCCGGCGCCCTGTTTTCCTCCCGACCGGAGATGTTGTTCCAGCATCTCAACCGGACCTTCTACCGCGGCTTTTTCCTCCTGCTGCGCTGGATCGCCCCGCGCCAGCAGTGGTCGATCGATGAACGGATCGGCGCCATCCGCTCGTCGGTGGTCGTCTGCAACCACCTCTCCTACCTCGACCCGCTGCTGCTCATCGCCCTCCTTGACCGGGCCAAGACGATCGTCAAGCCGGTCTACTTCACGATCCCGATCTTCGGCTGGGTTCTCCGCAAGGCCGGGTATTTCCCGGCCACCGCCAGCGGTCCGTCCGCCGGGCTGATGGTGGCGCAGATGGAGACCATGGAGGCCTATCTCGCCGGCGGCGGCAACCTCTTCATCTTTCCGGAAGGCACCAGGAACCGCGGCGGCGAGATCGGTCCCCTCAGCGCCGGGGCCCTGAAGATCGCCCGCTACTGCCGGGCCCCGGTTCATGTCCTCTGCCTGCGCAACACCGAAAGACTGTTCACCCCCGGCAGGTTTTTCTTTTACAGCCGAAGGCCCAACCGGATCAGCGTCGGCATCGTCGACCGCATCGACCCGGCCCCGCACCTCCCCCCTCTGGCCCAGTTGCACCGCCGCGTCCGCGAGGGGTTCGAGCGCTGCCTGGCGGACGACGGCGGCGACAGAGGGACAGCGGCAATGGCGGCCGGCACAGCTTCGGAGACCGAACGATGAAGGTTATCCTGATCTCGATGCCGGACGTGGTACCGATCATCATCCACGAAACGGCGGTGCATATGCCCAACCACGGCATCGCTTCGATCGGCGGCAATATCGATGCCGACCATGAGGTCTACCTGATCGACCTGATCCGCAAGCGCCGTTCGATCAGGAAATACCTCACCCGAATGGTCAACCGGATCGAGCCCGACCTGATCGGGCTGTCGGCGATGGCCTGGCAGTACGACACCTGTGTCAGGATCGCCCATCTGCTCAAGGAACTCCGCCCCGGGGTCAGAATCGTCATCGGCGGCTACCATGCGACGCTGATGCATGAGGAGATCGCCGGCTCAGCCGAGGCGCGGTGGATCGACTTTATCGTCCGCGGCGAGGGCGAGGAGGTCTGCCGGCGCCTGGTCAACGCCCTCGCCGGCCGCGACCGCCTGGCCGACATCCCGGGACTGTCCTATCGGGAGGATGGCGCCTTCGTCCACAACCCACGCGGCGCCAACCTCGATCTCGCCACCCTCAAACTGCCGATCCGCGACCAGCGCCGCCTGACCTGGGGCTACCACATCCTCTATTCGAAGATCGAGCTGGTCGAGACCTCGAGGGGCTGCACCCGCTCCTGCAACTTCTGCAGCATGAAGCACATGTACGGCCGGACCTTCAGGACCTACCCGATCAGCCGGGTGCTGGACGACCTCGACGACATCTATTACCAACGCAAAACGCGCTGGGTGTTCATCACCGACGACAACATGGTCCTCAACCCCAGCCGGGTGATGGAGCTCTGCGACGCCATCATCGCCAGGAACTACAAGGGTCTCAACATCGTCGTCCAGGCCGACTGCGTCACCATGGCCGGCAACGAGCCGATGGTGGCGAAGATGGCCGAGGCCGGGTTCCGTTCCGTCTTTCTCGGAATCGAAAACGGCTCGAAAAAGAATCTGAGCGCAGCCGGCAAGGGCGATATCGTTGCCGCCTCACGCCAGGCCATCGCCAACTGCCACAAGTACGGGATCATGGTCATCGGCGGGCTTATCTTCGGCTTTCCCGAGGACGACGAGGCGGCGATCCGGGAGAATTATGAATTCTTCAAGAGCATCGATGCCGACGCCTGCTACTGCCAGATCCTGACCCCCTATCCCAAGACCGGGATGCGCGACAATCTGCTGGCCGAGCAGCTCATCGTCAACCCGAACGATTACAAGAAATACAGCGGTCTGTGGGCCAACGTCCGCACGAGGCACCTCAGTGCCGAACAGCTGCAGTACCAGTTCTGGTACCAGCGCCAGATCGTCCTCGGATGGTGGAATCCGCCGGCGCCGGCGAGAAAACAGGGCCGGGGCTGGACCTCGATCTGGCGTTTCCTGTTCAAGCCGGTACTCAAACTGCATTTCTGGCGAATCATGCGCCGGGAGGGATGGGAAGGGCGCTACCGGCGGGAAGTCGAACGCTGGGCGAGCCTGAACCGGTTCCGCGACCTCGAGGAGTATTGACGCCATGCAGCTCTATAACCTTGAATTCAGCGATGACGAGATCCGCGAGGCGGTCGCCGCCGGGCGGCTGCTGTCGATGGAAATCGAGTTCAGCCGCGCCTGCAATTTCCGCTGCGCCTACTGTTATCTGGAGGGCAGGACGGCCGCCGCCGATGAGTTGTCCCTCGACGAAATCGAGGATGTCATCCTCCAGGCCAAAGGGCTGGGGGCGCGCAAGATCATCATCCTCGGCGGCGAACCGACCATCTACCCGCACCTGGTGCCGATGCTGCGCTTTCTTGGGCGACAAGGCTTGGAAATCGAGCTGTTTACCAACGGCAGCGGGGTGACGACGGAATTGGCCTCGGTGCTGGCCGAGGAACGGGTGCGGATGGTCGTCAAGATGAATTCGCGGCAGGCGGCGATTCAGGATCGCCTGGCCGGCACCAGCGGGGCCTTTGCTCACATATGCCGAGCCCTGGAGAATCTCGGGCGGGCCGGCTATCCCGAGGCAGGGCGTTTTCTGGCTGTCAGTACCGTCATCTGTCGCCAGAACATCGACGAACTGCCGGAACTGTGGCAATGGTTGCGACGGCGGGGTATCGAACCCTATTTCGAGATCCTCACTCCCCAGGCCAACGCCCGCCAGAACAGCTGGCTGACGGTCGGGGGGGAGGAGCTCAAGGTTCTGTTCTTCCGCCTTGCCGCCATCGACCGGGAGGAGTTCGGCCGCGACTGGGAGCCGCAGCCGCCTCTGGTCGGCAACCGCTGCAGGCGGCATCTGGTGTCCTGCCTGGTCACCGCCCGGGGCCAGGTCATGCCGTGCGTCGGGGTGACCATCCCTCTCGGCAACATCCGACAGAGGCGGCTTGCCGACATCGTCCAGGGCAGCGAGGTTATCGCCAATCTCAAAAACCATCGGCAAACCATCAAGGGACCGTGCCGGAGCTGCGACAAGAGCGGCGAGTGCTATGGCTGCCGCGGCGCGGCCTACCAGCTGACTGGCGATTATCTCGCCTCCGACCCCACCTGCTGGCGTAATGCCGTCGATTCGGCGGCGGAGTTGAAGGCGGAGTAAGTGATTGACACGGCGTTTCGCTCAGAACCGCAATCCCACCATGAACTTGATGGAGTTGAGGGGGACGTTCGGTTCCGCTGTCCCGGCGTTGGAGATGTGGTGGTAACGGACCTCGAACAGCAGAGCCCGGGCGTTTCCGGTCGCCCGCTCGACCCCCAGGGCGAACTGGTAATTACCGTTCCAGTCGGTCCCCATCCCCGGGATGTCGGCAAAACTGTAAACGGGGCCGCCGCCGCCGAAAATGTAGGGACGCCAGGTACTGCCGGCGGTGAACGTGTAGCAGGCGAGAAAGTTGACACCAACCATCGCCGAGGTATCCGGGGCGACAACAGCATGGAGCGGGATCTCCACCAGGGTGGAGTGGAAGCCCTGGTACCAGCCGGCGCCTAACCTGTCGAACACCACATGGTTGTAGCGGGGGACAAAATCAACGGTCTCGACCCGCTCCGTCGTCTGTCCCCAACCAGGTACGCTCTGGCCGTAGCCGCTCAAGAAGGCCCATGTATCGCGGCTGGTATCGAAGAACGCGGCGCAGTCGGTGGGTGTGATGCTGCCGGCGAGTAACGCCAGGGTCAATGGCAGAAACCGACGCCGGCGAGAGGTGAGAGACTGAGAAAAGGGGGTAGGATGACGGGGGGTCAGGTTCATTGCCGGTTCCCTGTTGTTGTGGGGTGTCGAGCACCGCGGAGGTTGGGCGACTGAAATCTGGAGGTTCATCACCGTGCCGTCGACACCGTCGAACGCGGTCAGTCTCGAATTGATGGCCAGTCTTCAGTGAGGCGACGATTGCTCCAGACTGTCGATTTCGGCGAGTTCGAGAACCTGTTCACGGCTAAACTGCAGCACCTCGCCATCAATTGTCAGTGCTGTCCACCCTCCTTTTGCGTCGCGGGCCTTGACAAGACAATCGATGATCGTGCCATCAGTCAGCCTGAGGCTGCAATCCTGGTCGGCCTGTCTGTGAAACAGATCGGTGAAGGGATTTTCAGCGCCGATGGCCATAAACCTGGCTGAGGCCTCCTCAAGGGCGACAATCCGGGCGAACTCCTTCGGATCGAGATCGTTGATTTGCCGACGCAGGCTCTCGATATCGCCTTTGCGGGCGGCGATGACCTGGAGGGTGTGTTCGATCTCCCCTCTCTGAGACGAGGGGATGGAATAGAGGATCTGTTTCTGGATTTCTAGCTCCGCTTCGAGGTAGTTGATCTTTTTCAGGATCTGCTGGATCTTCCGGTCGCTCATCGTGCCATCCTTCTTGAAGAGAAAATTCCTGGTACCAGTCATTTATACCCAGCGCAACGGTATCTGCAAACAATTAATGTGGCATCAGACCGCCATCGGGACGATGCGGCGACCGTTCCACGGCCGGCCGGCACCGAGAGTTTCGAGGCAGTTCTGGACGATGGGTGGTCGAAACGCTGGCGGGAGGTGCGTGGTCGGGAGGTCGGAGGGGTGGGCGGGAAGACCAGGGAGCTGTTTTTCGTGGCGCTGACTACACGTTGAAGGCAGCGAGGACCCGGCCGCCAAGCGGCCGGGTCCTGCGTTGAATGGGGTTTCGAGTGACGGTCAGCTGAAGACGGGACGCGGCAGCACCTTGGCCTGTTCCGCGATCTGGGGCACCATATGCTCCCATTCGATCGCCATCAGGTGGACGCCGTGGACACCCTTCATCGCTTTGAATTCCTCGATCTGTTCACAGGCGATGTTGATGCCTTCCTGGGAGACTTTGCTCTTCTCGACACCCTTCAGGCGACTGATGATCTCCTCCGGCACGTCCATCCCCGGCACCTTGCTTGCCATATACCTGGCCATACCGACGCTCTTCATCGGTGTGACCCCGGCCAGGATATAGACTCTGTCGGTGAGGCCCTCTTCATTGGCCAAGCGGATGAACTCGCGGAATTTCGGCATGTTGTAGATGCACTGCGTCTGGATGAAATTGGCGCCGGCCTCGACCTTCTTGGCCAGGCGGTGGACCCGCCACTCGAAGGGGTCGGCAAAGGGGTTGCTGGCGGCACCGATAAACATCTTCGGTGGTTTATGGATCTCGTTTCCGCTCAGGAATCGGCCCTCATCCCGCATCTGTTTGACCAGGGCGATCAACTGGATCGAATCGATATCGAAGACCCCCTTGGCATCGGGGTGATCGCCGAACTGCTGGTGATCGCCCGACAGGCAGAGCATGTTGCGGATGCCCAGGGCGTAGCCGCCGAGAATATCGGCCTGCATGGCCAGACGGTTCCTGTCCCGGCATACCATCTGATAATTGGGTTCAAGTCCTTCCTGGATGGCAATCAGCGAGGCCGCCCAGCTGGACATGCGCACGACCGCCGTCTGGTTGTCGGTGATGTTGACGGCATCGACGTTCCCTTTGAGGAAGTGCGCCTTTTCCTTCACCTCATCGACATCGGTCCCTCTGGGCGGCCCCAGCTCACCGGTGAAGGCGAACTGGCCGGATTTAAGGACCTTTTCCAAGTTACTCCCGGAACTGTAATTCGTTTCTGTGCTCATATAAAATCCTCTGCTACTTGAAAGGGTAAGAGGAAAAAAGATCTGGCTGTTGTATCCTGTTATTTTGCCATCCTTTCGGGTTTTTTGTACCCGGGTTGAATCAGGTTCCTCGGCGTCTGATCATTCCAGCCACGGGTGACGTTGATCTTCCTGATGGCATCCAGCCGCCCTTGACCCGAGAGACGTTCATGGATCCTGAACCAGGCGCAGGGCTGTTCGGCGCTGATTTCACAGCTCCCCTTGTTGGTGCCGCCGCAGGGTCCGTTCAGCAGTCCTTTCGCGCACATGGTGATCGGGCAGATGCCGCCGGTGGTGCCGAGCACGCACTGGCTGCAGGAACGGCAGCGTTCCTCGTACCAGCCCACGGCCTGATTGACGGCAAGCCCGCTGGTGTCGACCGCTGGAAAGGTGGGAATTTTCGGATACCGTTCGGCGAGAAACTGGATTCCGACCCCGCAGGCCATGGACAGCAACGCATCGAATTTTCCTTCTTCGATGATGGTGTCGAGTTCGGCCAGGTACTCGCGGTCGCACTGCCGTTCGATGGTCTGCCCCTGAATGTCGATGGGGGCGTCATCGAGCCGTCTCGCCATCTCGAGTTCGGTATTCAATACGGCCACTTCCCTTTCTCCGCCGGCGAGGCATACCGAGACGCAGGTGCCGCAGCCGACGTTGAGGACCTTGTCATACCCCTGCAGCATGGCCATTATCTCGGCGAAGGGCTTTCTTTTGGCAACTATCATAATATCCTCCACAATGGACCGGGACTGGTGCCGTCCCGGTCCAGGCAAATGCTAGCTCCCCACAAGGGGGTTAAGTACCTTCACGATATCCATTTCAACAAAGCAGCAAATGGATTTCCAAGGCTCTAAAGACCGACGCTCGCGAGGTCTGGTCCAAGGTATACCCTTTCGTTTTCACCCAGCATCCCCATCGACAGGCAGATAAGGGTCCAGAGATGCAAGGTATGCCAATGGCCGTCGTAATGCTCGCACAGGTCATGGATCTGGGCATGGCAGTTATGACATGGGGTGATGGCATAGTGGGCGCCGGTCGCCTTGATCTGCTCGGCCTTCAGCCGCCCGTATTCACGGCGGGCATCGGGGAATCCCGACTGCAGGAAACCGCCGCCGCCGCCGCAGCAGTAGTTGTTGGACTTGTTGGGGGTCATCTCGATGAAATTTTCCTCGCCGACCACCTTCTTTACCACGTACCGCAGGTCATCGGCCACCGGGTCGCCGAACGACTTCCTGACCAGCTGGCAGGGGTCCTGCACGGTGAAGGTGACCTTCAGATCCTTGTTCCAGTCGGAGCTGACCGGCAGTCGTCCTTCCCGGATCCACTTGGCGTAGTACTGAATGATGCTGGCAATCTCAAACTTGTGCTCGATGTTGAATTTTTTCAGTCCGGCCCGGACTGCAAAGAGTTCGTGGCCTCATTCGGTGTTGAGCCACACCTTGCAGCCAAGATCGTCGACCGCCTTGGCCTTGACCCGGATGATGTGTTCCCAGCTCTGGTTATCGGCGAGGAACAGACAGTAGTTTTCCGCCGCCCAGCCCTTGGAGCCGTAGGTCCAGTCGGCGCCGACGGTGTTGAGGATCTTCCACAGCGGGACCATCTCGTCCGGTTCGGTCACCGGCTCCCGGGAATTCTGATTGAGGAAGAAATAGGCCCCCTCCTTGTCCATCGGGGCCTGCAGATTTTCAAAACCCGCCTGGGTCTGGCGCACCTCCTCGGCGACGTCTTCGACCACGAAGCGCCAGTCCTCCTCGGTGGCCCCCATGGCGCTGCAGGTATCGCTGCGCAGGGCCATGTCGCACGAGCCGAGGATGCCTTTGGGGCGCTGATCGCGCGGCCGGCTGTTCCTCAGGTTGAACACCAGCTGGGGGATATTTATTTTCATCGGGCAGACATAGATGCACCGCTCGCACATGGTACACATCCACGGCCAGTTGGAGGCCAGCAGTTCCTCGTCCATGCCCAGGGCTGCCATCCGCAGCACCTTGCGCGGGTCCAATCCTTCCAGCCCGGTCGCCGGGCAGCCTGAGGTGCAGGCCCCGCAGGTCAGGCACATGTCGAGGTTGCCGCCTTCGGGCAGCAGCGCCTTGACCGTGTCCATGAACCTGCTTTTCTTTTTCCAGCCTATCTTTATTGCTTCATCGTACATAGTTGATTCCTCTCGTTAGGCTTGTGCCGCCTTCTTCAACGTGTCCCGCAAAGGGTTTGATCCAGGTGAAATGCCGGTTTATGCCGCAACGGCGGCGGCCTTCCTGGGTTTAGCCTTCAAAGGATTGGGTCCGAGGGCCATGATGTGTTCGGTCATCTCCTGCGCGTATTTGGCAAAGGTCGGCCCTTCGCCCGACGACAGGTTGTACATCCTGACGCGATCGCCTTCGATGCCGATCTCCTCGAGGAGCTCATGGATATATTCGACCCGTTCCCGACAGCGGAGATTTCCCTGGTTGTAATGACAGTTGCCCTCCATGCAGCCGACGCAGTACACTCCGTCAGCGCCCTCCTGGAAGCATCTGAGCAGGTACATCACGTCCACCTTGCCGGTGCAGGGGACACGGACGATCTTGATGTTGGTGGGGTAGGTCAGCCTCATCGAACCTGCCAGGTCCGCGGCGGAGTACCCTCAGTAGTCGCAACAAAATGCTATGATATTCGGTTCGAAATCAGCCATTACATTCCTCCCGCCAGCAGGGTTTCAATCTCACAGGTGATCTGGTTGTCTTCATAATTGTTGAGCTTGATCGTCTGTCTCGGGCAGACGCAGGCGCATACACCGCATCCCTGACAGAGTGCCGGATCGATCTGGATCTCCCCCTTCTCCACATTGAATCTCGGAACCTCAAACGGGCAGGAGCGGACACAGGTCAGACACTTGACGCATTGATCCGGGTTCACCTCAGCCTTGATGGCCGACAGTTTGATCTGATCCTTGGAGAGGAAGGTGACGGCCCGCGATGCCGCGGCGTTGGCCTGGACGATGGCCTCTGTGATCAGTTTCGGGCCATGGGCGGTACCGCACAGGAAGACGCCGTCGCTGCCCATATCCACCGGTCGCAGCTTGACATGGGCCTCAAGGAAATATCCCTCGGAATTGGTGTTGAGTTTCAACTTCCTGCCCACCTCCTCCGATCCGCTCGGCAACACGCCGGCTGAAAGTGCAAGGATATCGGCACGTATTTCGATATCCCGTTGCAGGACATGGTCTCTGACCGTGACCAGGATGCCGTCGTCCACCGCCTTGACCGCCGGCGGGTTTTCTTTTTGATAACGGACGAAGATGACCCCCTGTTTCCTCGCTTCGGTGTAATAGTCCTCCAGCAGGCCATACATGCGCATGTCGCGATAAAGGACGAACACCTGGGTGGCAGGGCTGCTTTTCTTGATCGCCAGTGCATTCTTCACCGCCGACTGGCAGCAGATCCGCGAACAGTTGGGCCGCTCGTCGTTGCGGGAGCCGACGCATTGGATCATGACGACCGAATCGAGATCGGCGGCGCCTTTCTCCCCCAGCCGGTCGCTCAGCTGGGTCTGGGTGAGCACCCGGGCGTCCTCCCCGTAGAGATATTCCTTCGGGGTGTATTCGCCGGCGCCGGTGGCGACGATGATGACCCCGTGCTGGATCTCCTGCGGCTGTTCCTGGCCGTTCACCCGTACCGCGGTTTTGAAGTTGCCCTGGAAGCCTTCGAAGCCGACGATCTCGGCATCGGCGAGGACGGTGATCTTGTCCTCCGCCGTTACCTGGGTCGCCAGCTGCTCCACATAGGCCCTGATGTCGGCGCCTTCAATGGTATGATGCAGTTTCCGCCCCATGCCGCCGAGTTGAGCCTGTTTCTCGACCAGGGTCGATTCGAATCCCTGACGCGCCAGATCGAGGGCGGCGTTCATGCCGGCGACGCCGCCGCCCACCACCAGCGCCCGCTTGTTGACGGGAATGACCTTGCCATGCAGCGGTTTCAACCGGACGGCACGGGATACGGCCATCCGGACCAGATCCTGCGCCTTCTCCGTGGCGAGTTCATGGTTGTAGGCGTGGACCCAGGAGTCCTGGTTCCGGATATTGGCCATTTCGAACAGGTACCGGTTCAGGCCGCAGGCCTCGAGGGTCTCCATGAACATCGGGGCGTGGGTCTTCGGACTGCAGGAGGCGACGACCACCCGGTTCAGCTGGTGCTCGATGATCTTGTCCTTGATCTTGGCCTGGGTGTCCTGGCTGCAGGTAAACAGGTTGTTGTCGGTAAAGACTACGCCCGGCAGCGTCGAGGCATACTCCTGCAGACCGGGGACATCGACGACGCCGGCAATATTGGTGCCACAGTTGCAGATGAAGACCCCGACCCGCGGGTCGAGACCGGCGATGTCGATCTCCTCCGGAATCACCCTCACCTTGGTGTCGGTGCCCCGGGCCGCGGCGATCTGGCAGCCGGCAAGACCGGCGGCGGCGCTGGCCTCGGTCACCGAGGAGGGGATATCCTTCGGTCCCTGGAAGGTGCCGCAAGTGAAGACGCCCGGCCGTGTGGTGGCCAGGGGCGAGAAGGGGTGGCTATCGATAAAATTGTGCTTGTTGAGATGGACGCCCAGGCGGTCGGCCAGTTCAAGGGTGGCCGCGGGGACCTCGAGGCCGACGGAGAGCACGAGCATGTCGAACTCTTCTTCCATGATCTGACCGTTTTCATCGGCAAAACGGAGGATGAGGTTGCGGTTCTCCGGGTTCTCGATCACCGAATGGATCCTGGCCTTGACGAACCGGATCCCTTCCCGGTTCCTGGCCCGGTCGTAATACATCTCGTAGTCCTTGCCGAAGGAGCGGATGTCCATATAGAAGATGGCCGCGTCGAGATCGCCGCCGGCGTGCTCCTTGGCGATCATCGCATCCTTGATCGCGTACATGCAGCAGACGGAGGAGCAATAGGTGTGGCCGCACTTGTTGTTGTCGCGCGAGCCGATGCACTGGAGCCAGGCGACCTTCTTCGGTTCCTGATGATCCGACGGCCGGACCAGATGGCCCATGGTGGGGCCGCCGGAGCTGAGCATCCGCTCGAATTCCAGGCTGGTCAGGACGTTGGGGTTCTTCTTGTACAGATAGATCTCGGACAGCGGGGTCGGATCGTAGGGTTTGGCGCCGGTGGCGAGGACGACGGAGCCGACATTGAGCTCCTTGTCTTCCGGGACCTGGCTGTGGTCGATGGCCTTGGCCAGACACGCCTCGACACATTGGTAGCATTCCGAACAGACGCCGCAGGACAGGCAGCGGATCGCCTCCTGCCGGGCCCTGTCTTCGTCATACCCCTGGGAAACCTCGAGGAAATTGCCGGCCCGGGCTTGAGGAGCAAGGCATTCGATCAGCATCCGCTCCTTGATCGCCTCGCCCTCAATGTCGGGTCGGACAAATTCCCAGGTCTTGTCGCGGTTTTCCCGCAGATCGAGACCGTTGATATAGCGATGGATGCTGATGGCCGCTTCCTTGCCGCAGGCCACCGCGTCGACCACCGATTTCGGTCCGTAGAAGGCATCGCCACCGGCGAAGACCCAATCGATGGGGGTCTGCAGGGTGACGGAATCGGCCTCCAGGCCGCCCGGTCGGGAGATGGCGATTCCCTGTTCCCTGATACCGTCGAGATTGGTGCTCTGGCCAATGGCGACGATGACCGTATCGCAGTGGAAGGTCTGGCAGACGTTGTCGTCGAACTGGGGATTGAAACGGCCGTTTTCATCAAAGACATTTTTGCAGCTCCTGAACTCGATGCCGGCAACCCGATCCTTGTCGATGTGGAAATTCCTGGGCCCGAAACTGTTGACGATCTTGATCTCGTCTTCGATCGCCTCGACGATCTCATATTCCCAGGCGGGCATCTCCTCGCGGCGTTCGAGGCAGATCAGGGTCACGTTCTCGGCCCCGAGCCGTTTGGCGGTCTGGGCGACGTCGATGGCGACGTTGCCGCCACCGACGACCACGACCTCACGGCCGATCTCGACCTTTTTGCCCATCGCCGCATCGCGCAGGAAATCGACGCCCTGGAGGACGCCCTTGATGTCTTCGTTGTCGATCCCGAGCTTGCGGCCGTTATGCAGGCCGATCGCCAGAAACACGGCGGAGTAGCCGTCCTGCTTCAGGCTGTCCAGCGTAATGTCGCGGCCGAAGGTGACCCCGCACTTGATCTCGGCGCCCATCTCCTCGACCACCTTGATCTCGCCGGCCAGGATGTCCCGCGGCAGACGATAGGCGGGGATGCCGTAGCGCATCATGCCGCCGGGCTCGTCCTGCTTTTCGAAGATGGTGACTTGATAGCCGTCCCTGAGGAGGTTGTAGGCAGCGGTGACGCCCGCCGGGCCGGAGCCGACAATGGCGACTTTCTCGTCGCGCTTTGCGGCGTCGATCTTGGGAACGTAAAACTCGCCTTTCTCCCGTTCATAGTCGCCCAGAAACCGATGCAGTTCGCGGACGGCCAGGGGTTGGTCGACCTGGGCGCGCGTGCACTCACCTTCACAGGGGTGGTGACAGACCCGGCCGCAGACCCCGGGGAACGGGTGCTCATCCTTAAAGAGCTTCAAGGCCTCGTCGTATCTGCCGTCGCCGACCAGAGCGACAAAACCCTGGATGCTGACATGGGCCGGGCAGGTGGCCTTGCAGGGGGCGGTCCCCTTTTTGGTTATACCGAACGCTCCTGGTATAGCCTGCGGATATTGTTTGAAAATTGCCTTGCGGAAATCGAGTAGTTCGTTGTATTCGTTGGGACGGGAAACTGGACAGACCTTGGCGCACTCACCGCAGCTCGTGCATTTTGTCATGTCCACATATCGGGGTGCCTGGTGAATTTTTGCGGTAAAATTTCCGGGCTCGCCATCGATGCCCAGAAGCTCGGTATTCGTGAGAAGCTCAATATTCAGGTGACGGCCGACCTCGACCAGTTTGGGTGAGATTACTCACATTGCGCAGTCGTTGGTCGGGAAGGTCTTATCGAGCTGCGACATCACACCGCCGATGGCGGCGGATTTTTCAACTAGATAAACGTAATAGCCGGACTCAGCCAGATCAAGCGATGCCTGCATGCCTGCGATGCCAGCGCCTACAACCATAACCGATCCACTTGTCCTGTTCGCGTCAAATCCCATGATGACTCCTTAAGTGCTGATGGTTAAGTCTTTTCGCATACCTATTACATGTTTTTCGGTTGCAGAGAGTTCCTACGAAACATCACCGATTTTCGAAGATAGGGCTCCTGCCGGGTGTAACCTCCTTTCCAAATTACAAATTTTCAGCTATTACAATGGGGTGATAATACATTGCCTGTTTCAGGCAGCTCTGATAAAGGGTCTACCCGACCATTGCTTTTCAATTTCCACAAATGATGCTAGCGGTAATTTGAGTCCTTATCAACAATTTTATATCTTCCCCGCAATTACCCGACATAGTTTTCGGATGACCCGGGTTTCTGGTCAGACCAGTTTGCCTTGAGATTAATGAGAGTTGGCGAAACTTCCGGTGCCGCGAGCGAAACAAAGGGCAGAAAAAGACCGGAGTGAATCTTCGGACGCGAGTGATCGGAACGGTGTGCCGAGGACAGTCGGGTGCTTTCTCGTCCACCTTCGGTTCCCTGGCAACCGGCTGATCGCCTGCACCGCTCTGGACCGGATCCAATGGCGCCGCGACAGGGTGTTGACCAGGAAGAGACAACCTGAATCTTGCAGACAACCGCCGTGGTTGCAGGGTCTGCCGCAAGACGCAGCACGCTGGTGGTTCAGTGTTATGGTGAATTTGTCGGGAGTGAAAGCAGATTGCCCTTTCAGGGGGGATGCTTTCTTCCTCCATTTTGGATTGAATCCTCCGCCAGTGTGGTAGAATGTCATCTGGCATGGGCAGGTCCCGCCGGGCTCTGTCGGTTGATAATTAGATACAGGAGCGAGTCGCGTGGTCGAGAGCAAGAAGGAGTCAACCGGTGGTTGGGAGGTCTACCCGGACAGGGTGCTGGTCGAAACCCCGATCATGACGGTCAAGGTTGGACCGGTGCTGTGCACCAGGAGTGGCAGGCGCAAGGAGTTCTATCGCTTCGATTGTCCTGACTGGGTCAATATCGTGGCGGTGACCCCGGAGAGGAATATCGTGTTGATCCGGCAATTCCGGTATGGCTCGAACCGGATCGAAATCGAGATCCCCGGCGGCACGATTGAATCCGCGGAGGATCCGGTGGCCGCCGGACGCCGGGAGCTTCTCGAAGAGACCGGGTATGCCGGCGATCGGGCCACGATCATTGGCCAGGTCTGCCCCAATCCGGCGATCCAGGGCAACTATTGTTATACCGTCCTGGTTGAAAATGCCCGGCCGGTGGCGGCGCCGACGCCGGATGAGATGGAGGATATCGAGACCGTGCCGATGGCTGAGAATGAAGTCAGGGCCTATATCAAGGAGGGAAAAATAGAGCATGGCCTGGTACTCAATGCCTTGATGTTCTATTTTTGTCATTGAACCTATACCCTCGACCGAGATGGTTTCCTGCCTGAAGGCGGCCCGACATCACGGATTTCTGGGTATACCTGGGAGAACGCATGAACCGAGAACCTGAAAAATATCCTAAGGAAGATTTTGAACCGTATCTTGCAGCCACTGCCTTCATCGATCATGATCACCCCGTGGTCGTCGACTTCGCTGAACGGATCTGCGCCGCCCACGGCGACGACAACCCAGTCGACAGAGCGGTCCGTCTCTACTATGCGGTGCGCGACGGGATCCGTTACGATCCCTACAGCCTGCAGTATTCGATCGAGGCCCTGACGGCAAGCTCGGTCATCACCAGGGGATACGGTTATTGTGTCGCCAAGGCGGTGGTCCTGGCAGCGGTGGCGCGACAGCAGGGGATACCGGCCAGGCTCGGGTTCGCCGACGTGCGCAATCATCTGTCAACGGCCAGGCTGCGGCAGGTGATGGGCACCGACCTGTTTGTCTATCACGGCTACACCGAATTGTATCTGGAGGGGAAATGGGTCAAGGCGACGCCGGCCTTCAACCTCTCCCTGTGCCAGCGATTCCAGGTCCGGCCGCTCGAGTTCGATGGCAGGAATGATTCGATCTTCCATGAATTCAACACCGTGGGCCAGCGCCATATGGAATATCTGCATGACTATGGCAGCTTCGCCGACCTGCCCTTCGAGGAGATTTTCGTTGCCTACCGCAGCCGCTATCCGTTGCTGTTTGCGAGTTCCCGGGAAGGTGATCCGGGCGATTTCCATCGTGAGGCGGAGTTGGAGCCGAAGATGACATGACGCCGTTGTTTCGAGGAAAGCGAAAAGCGGAAGAGTCTGGCCAGACGCCGGTTCTCCTGTCGTTGGCTGTGGCCGTTGGGGGCGTGGCAGACGTTGTGCCCGCGTTGCTCCCCATCCGGAACGACAACCCGTGAAAATTGAGTTGGTTTGCCGGTTTTTTCGCCCTCGGGAAGCATCGAGCCGGGGTGATGGTGGGGATTCGTTCGGAATCCCGCCTGAACCGGTGATGGAGAAGTGAACCACATGACCGTGTATCCGTTATTTTACCAGTTCGAGGTTCGACCGACGGCCGGCAACCGCGAGGTCGAGGTGCTGGCCGGGGCCCTGGCCACCGTCCTGGTTTTCGCCGAGACCGAAGAGGTCGGCCGGGCGCGCAGCACCCGTTTTATCGCCCGTCGGCATTGGGAGATAATCGCGGTCAAGCGGGTGATGCGGCTGTGTCCAAGACATGTAGCCGATCTCCAACCCCATTTTCGGACCCTGTACCGGCAGGCGGAACAATTTGGCATCGCCGCCCGCTTCGATGGCTGGGCAAGGCATGGATGTCACGGCAGGCACATATCCTGAACCAGGCCGATTGCGGTTTGAAGGTGGATGATATACGCTCTCCGACGTGAACGATGCCTTATCGTCGAAATTACATGAGGTTTCAGCGATTAGCTTCAGGTTGCGTGATACCTGCGCTCATCGGCAGGCAGCGGCTATCGGTCAACCGATACCTCCTTTCCCGGTGGAGGAGGCCTGGCCAGGGCAGAGAGATGGTGGTCAGGCAGCGGCTCCGCCTCCGGGTTGAACTTGCATGTCCGTTAATGATTTGGTTTTATGAAATTATTTAAGTCGATGGGCGGCAGGATAGCTTGGCCGCGACCAATATGGTGAGAAAGGGAGACGTATGAAGGACGATATCGGGCAGCGATTGGTTGAAGCGCTTAAAGCGCCGCAGGTCTCCGGCAGCCAGGAGAGTTTCCTGAAGGCGATGGAACTGACCAAGGCCTACGCCGGATCCGGGTCGGTAACCCACTTCAGTGCGGTCGCCAGACTCTTCTATGATCTTTTTGAGATGTTCGAGACCGGCCACGACCCGAGACAGAAATGACAATCGGCCGGTTACCGTGTCACTGGTATGCCGGGGGAACGCGTCGGAGGTGTCGCTCAACGCATTCCTGTTCCGCCTTGCATCTGGCGATGACTGATTCGAGGTAGCCGATATTTTTCAGGATAGCCTTGGTGTAGAGATCCTCGTCGATCTGCCAGCGTTCCCGGAAATGGTTTCGCAGGGAAGGGATGACGCCAGAGAAGAGTACATTCAACCGGTGGGTAATGGTCGTTCGATAGAAATCAGCGGTTGATTGCATGAGTTCGACGGGAGTATGATAGCCGCAAGCGTCGTGACCGGCCTTTTGCTCCTGGAAAAGGAGAGGAAGTCTTTCGAGGTAATACCGGTCCGCCATCTGCGCCAGGATGTCGGCGGAACCGAGAATATGACCGGCGATCCTGATCTCCTCCGGATAGGACCGGAGATGATCCACACCTTCCTTCAGTTTGGTACAGCGGATGATTGCCGCACAGTTGTCGGCGTAGGATTGGGGCAGTCCGGAGGTCTGAATATACCGCCGGACGAAGGTAATCGAACGTTCTTCATGTCCTTTGGCGTATCGCGCTCCGGTCCGGCCGCTGTCGGCGTCGGTCAGCAGCATGCCGGTATCGTGAAAACAGGAACTGAGGAACCCTTGTATCAGCGTATCGGCGGCAAAAGATCTGCCGTCACACCATAAGCCGTGGAAAATCCTGGCAGCTGCGAGGGCGACCAGACGGGTATGCCTCAGATTGTGATAGGTTGGGTTGCTGACCCGGAAACCGGGAAATTTTCCTCTGAATATATCGGCAGTGTCTGTGTTGATGCGTGTGAGCAGGGCGACATCGACCTGGGGGGTGACAATACGGGCAAGAGAGAGCACCTCCTCCACAGGATCGTCCTGCCCGTTGCCTTCCAATATGTCCGTTTTGCTCTGTATGTGATTCATGAGATTATCCTATCTGTTCAACGGCGCCATCGCAAGTCTGTTGGAAGAAATGGTACAACCCGGAAAACGGATCTGGTTATCCCGGCAGCTCCTCGATGTATCGCATGGATTTTGCCGGACTCATCCCCCTGTGTAGGAGTATGGTCAGCGACGGATAACCAGCAGGATACAACAGGGGGCAGGGAAAAATATCAATTATGGCGGATGATTTGAGATCGGCAGAGAGAACATTGGTGAAGGAAAGATTGGAGAGGTTTTTTTCCTTACAATCCAACAGCGTTTTTTACAGACTTACGCTGGCCTTTGCGCTTTTGTTTCTGGGAGCTCTCCTCGGCTTTGGCTTTCTCGGGTTGTCATCCGGTTTCCTCGATAGCGAAGAATTGCTGTATTGCCTGTTGGGGATACTCGTCGTTTCTCTGGGGGCGTATGCAATTCTCAAGCAGATTGCTCAAAGCATTATGAACATTGAAGCAAAACTGACAGGAAATACAAATATCAAACCCATCTTCTCCTGTCGGCCGAGAGAGAGTGAACTCAGCAATATCGCCCGCTTGACGGAGGAGATGATCCAGGATCTGGAACAGATGCACGCCGCCCTGTCGAGCAGGACTCTTGAGATGCAAGGGATCATGGATCTCAGCAGTTTTGATTTCCTGGGAACCGGTCCCCAGGCCTTGGTTTCGATGGCGATGGAAAAGGCGATAGGCGCCACGGGAGCGATGGGGGGGGCGGTATTGCTCTTTCCTGAAAAACCAGAAAAGGTCGAGGCGGTCTCCTGTATTTATCTGCGCGGCAAGGTCTTTTTATCGGATTTTCCAGGATTGAAGGAACTTTCCCGCCGTATCGGAGAGCGTACAATTCTCAGGCCACACGGTCTCCTGTTCGGCAAAGAGGATCCTCTGTTCGAGAAAGTTTTCTCACCGCGATGCACATGTGTGGCGACAGTGTCTTTCAATCTCGGAAGCGGGCAGAATGCGGTCGCTATCCTGACAGCCGGATACACCCAGGATTGGGACAGTGAAGTTTTGAGCTTCTTCTCTGCACTGTTCCACACCATGAGCTGCAATGTCAGAATGAATGAAATCCGGGCACGGGAGCAGGAGATGAGCCGGGAACTGAATGCTGTTCTGGCCATGTTGCGAGTCATTACTTCGGACATGCATGAAACCGAACTCTTCTCGGTCATTGCCTCATCACTTTTCGATCTCTACCCCGCGCAATGGCTGGGGCTGGCGCTTCTGGATCCGCTTACCGGCGAATTGCGGCTCGAAAATGATATTCACCGAAATGCTGCCGGAATAGGGAAGGTTGTCAGGCTGAACAGGACTTCTTCGATTTTTCAACGGGCGATTGATACGATGGGCCGACTGGATTGTGATGAGCTGGAAAGCAAACCAGGATTTTTCGAGAAACAGATGTTTGTCGAACTTGATGTTCGGTCGTGCATGATCCATTGTCTCCATCTCAACGGCCGCATTCTCGGGGCGATCTGTCTTGGCGCTGAAAATGCGACCGCTTTTGGGACACGGGATAAGAAATATTTTTCGATGTTTGCCTCAATTGCCGCGATCGCGCTCGAACAGAACCGCCTCATGTCAAAGGAAAAAAGGAAAAGCAGTGAATTGGAGATCTTGAACCGGGTTGGAGCTGCGTTGACCTCGTCGGCCTTTGATATCAAACGTGTGCTCCATCAAATCATCGAGATGGTGATGACATCGATTGGAACCGATGCCGGGCTGATAATGCTGCTTGACCATGATGTTCTCACCATACAAGCCGCAAAGGGTTTAACAGGGAAAAAAGTCGAAGGGATGCAGTTCAGCCTTGGGCAAGGTATCTGTGGATGGGTCGCGAAAACCGGCGAGGTGCTTGTGAACCATGATATTCAGGCATCGCCCCATCTGCTGTCTGAAATCGATACAAGGGCAGGCCTCAGAACACGGAGCACTCTCTGTACACCGATGATCAGTAACGGGAGGGTTATCGGCGTATTTCAACTCATCAATAAAGTGGGGAAATTCAGTGACGATGATCTGCGGACGGTGAAGGCCGTCTCCTCCTCGGCGGCGATTGCCCTTGAAAATAATCGATTGTATACGGAGACGTCGCGACTGGTTGAAAAAGAGCGTCTGATCAGGACTATATTTCAAAAATATGTGCCGAAGGAAATCGTCAACAATATTCTGGAGAAAGATGAGCACGAACAGATTTCCGTCGGCGAACGGAAGGTGATCACGGTCTTCAATATCGATATCAGAGGGTATTCCGAATTAACGAAGATTTCGACAACCGAAGAGGTGGTCGAAATCTTGAATTACTTCTACATGAAGATGGGCAGTATCATCCTCCGCAACAAGGGCATGGTCGATAAATATCTCGGCGATGGCTTCCTTGCCATTTTCGGGGCGCCGGTTCCCACTGACAACCCGGCCCTCGATGCCACGTTCGCAGCAATCGAAATGATTGAGACCATTGATGAGGTGAGCAGATTATCGATCGAGCGGTGCGGCATTCCGCTGCGGATCGGCATCAGCCTGAATAGCGGCGAGGCGATAGTCGGCAATATCGGGTTCGATCGCAAAATGGAATATACGGCGATCGGCGATGTCGTCAACGAGACGTTCAGGATACAGAAATTGACACGGCAGAAATCAGACCTGATCCTGATTGGAGAATCGACGTACCGGATGGTTAAGCCATATATCCTGGCTCATCCCTGGGGGATGCGGGAGATCGATGACAGTGGATCGGGAATGAGGGTGTATGAAGTCGTGGCAAAAAAGGAAACGGATCAAAATGTTGTCGTGATGGCGGCAGAGCCGGAGTTGGCGAATCACGTTGTCCAGTGAACCCTCGATAGGTCAGGTTGGCGAAAAAAAATCTGCATTGAAATCAAAATCAACGCATTTCCGGAATGGTTCGGATAGTGCCAGGGGGGGCAAGTGAACATCCCTTCCTGCTGTTGAAAGTCAATCAATGCAGATAAGCTGGAGGCTGATTCAATTCAATTGAAGGACCACGGGGGTCCCGGCGATTGCAGTATCAATCCACTGCCAGATAGCTGTGCGGCTCGGTTATCGGTTCGTATTTGCCATTCATCAGGATATACGATCTGTTGTATTGATCAGCATAGGCGGTGATCAGTCGTCGCCCTCCGGGCATATCGTGGGAGGGCGGGGCCATGATGATACCTTTCCCAATCTCTTTGAATCGCAGATTTTTTTCGTGGATTTTTGATGGAGGTTGCAGATTCTCCTTTTCGCTTTTCATGATTTTTCTTGTTTCTGATATTTGGCCGTTTGGACTTCAAAACACAAACCTTCCCGATAAATCAAGGTCTGTCCCAAGAACTCACCAATCGGCAACCTTGCGGAACAGAGCTGGACCCCCCCAACTCGGGTGTGGTGCTTAACTGACATATCACGGTAGTTTTTCTGCACACTGTGTGCCAGAGTGCTGGTTCAATCATCGTTTGCAGAAATTTTTTTGATCTTTCAATGGATTGAAAAAAAATATGTTGTAAAACATGGTGATAGATATGCGATAGGCAAAGGGCGGCAACGGTGAGGCGAAGTGCTATGATAAACTCCCGAAGGCATCTCTCGGGGAAAATGTAAACGATGTTGTCGTTGCGGGCGTGGAGAGTGTAAACAAAGTATCCGTTGATCACAGGTGCGGTTTGCGGTAGAGTCGTACCGTCAAAAAGACAAACGGATTGAGTGCCGGGCAGTGAAATTGGTGCACGTTTTCCCCTGTCATCGATGAGACTGACACTTTATTTAGATCCAATCCGACCAATTGCGAACCAATACGGCATAGAGTACTGCCTCTGGATAGGCCCTGCTTCGTCTGACGCTTTTAAACGTTAACTAAGTTTACACATGGTTCCCGAACATAGTCATGCGCCCCTTGCTTCCAGGACGCATCTGTCTCTGCTTCAACAGAGATTGTCGCAAGTGGCCAACTCCTGGGCTATCGATGATTATCGGGCCTTCGTGACCTTTTATACACGGATGCTCCCGAAGCTGATGTCCGTCGAGCGGTGTACGATCTTCATCCTCGATATCGAGAGCAGAAAGATCTGTTCTATCTTCGGCACCGGCCTGACCGAGCGACAGATTGAACCGCCGATGGAAGGCAGCATTGTCGGCAGTGTCATCAGTTCGGGCAGGAGCCATATAGACAATTACCTCGAACTGCATGACGGCTTTCATCTCTTCATGGCCGAACAAACCGGTTTTACCTGTCGCAATATGCTCTGTTGTCCGATTCGAAGCTTAAGCGGCAAAGGGGTGTCCGGCGCGGTGCAGTTGATCAATAAAAGCGGTGGTGCGCTTTTCAATGACGAGGACCTGCGCCAATTGGAAGAGGCCGCTCATTATCTGTCGATATCGATCGAATCAATCATCCTCAACCAGGAGATCCTCCGGATCGCCGGCTACCTGAACAGTGAAGTCGACAGGCTGGGGAGGACGTCTGTCGGCGGCTCGCTGCTCATTGCCGAGAGTCCCGCCATGCGCGAGGTCCTTGAGCTGGTCCGGGTGGTCAGCGGCGCCCCGATCCACGTCCTGATCCAGGGGGAAAACGGCACGGGCAAGGAACTCGTGGCCAGAATGATCCATGAAAGCGGAGAGCGGCGGTCGCGATCGTTTGTCCCGGTCAACTGTGCGTGTATCCCGGAGACCTTGATAGAAAGCGAGTTTTTCGGTCATGAGAAAGGTGCGTTCTCGGGAGCTGAGGCGGCGAGGACGGGACGGTTTGAGGAAGCCGATGGCGGGACACTGTTTCTTGATGAAATCGCCGAGATGCCGTTGCAGATCCAGCCGAAATTCCTGCGCGCGATTCAGGAAGGTGAGGGGAGCAGACTGGGGAGCAACCGGATCGTCCATTATGATGTGCGGCTGATCAGTGCGACCAACAAGGATCTGGCCGCCGAGGTAAAAATCGGAGCATTCCGGGAGGATCTCTTCTTTCGTCTCTTTTCAGTCGAGATCCTCATCCCTCCCCTCAGGCAGCGCCGGGAGGATATTCTCCCCCTGGCCTTCTATTTTCTCGAGCAGACGCAAAAACGATTCAAAAGAAAAGTACTTGGATTTTCAGAAGAACTTATCGATATATTCGAACGGTACAGCTGGCCGGGAAATGTCCGGCAGCTACTGAAGGAGGTAGAGCGTCTTGTTGCCCTTACCCCTGATGGCAGCGTGATTCAATCCGGTAGCTGTTCGCGGGACCTCGCCACCATCTGTAACAAGGCGCACGAACAGCGCGAATCGTCGGACGATAGTTCAACGTTGGTCCTTGATGATCAGGTGAGGAAGGTGGAGATCGGTTTGATCGAAAAAGCCTTGGAGGAGGCCGGTGGCAACAAGACAAAGGCGGCTGGGTTGCTCCACATCTCACGGCAGGGCCTGAATAAGAAGTTGAAGCGTTACAACCTGCAGCAGAAGACGGGACGGATAAAGGTCGCGGGACCCTGCTGAAAGGGATTTCAGAGCTTGAGCGACAGCAAGAACAAGCCAAAAACGTGGTGTGTTCTGGACTTTAGACGATTTAATATGTACATATTTATCTGAGCGGTACTCAAGGGGGCAAGATCAATTTTTCCACAATCCAGAATCACCAATGAATGGTAAAAAAAAGGCCGAAGTCATCCTTGTTGTTGATGACGATGACTTGGTGCGGATGACGCTCAGCGTCCTGATTTCCTCGTTGGGTTATCATTGCCTGGGGGCGAGTGATGGCATTGAAGCCATCCAGATTTTGAAGGCAACTGATATCGATCTCGTATTTTCAGATATTGCCATGCCGAATATGGACGGGATGGAACTTTTGAAATATATCGTTGAAAATCATAAAAATACCGATGCCATAATGGCGACTGGCTATTCCGAAAAGGCCACATATGCTGACGTGATCAAGGCGGGCGCCCTTGATTTCATCAAGAAGCCGATAGATCAGGCTGAACTCGAGGCCAAATTGACACGGGCCTTCCGCGAGAGATCCCTGGTCCGACGGCTTGAGCAGTTGTCGTTGATTGACAGCCTGACCTCCCTGTGGAACCGAAGGGCCTTCGATGAACGTTTCCCCGAGGAGGTGGAGCGAGCCAGCAGACAGCGGTATCAGATTTTCCTGGCGATTGTCGATATTGATAATTTCAAGGAATTCAACGATACGCATGGTCACCAGGAAGGAGATGGCGTCCTGGTGGCGCTTGCCGAAATATTTGGCGAATGCACCCGTAGCAGCGTCGATATGAGCTTTCGCATCGGTGGCGATGAATTCGCGGTTATACTACCGCAAACGAATGCCGACCAGGCGACGGAAATCATCCAGCGGATCCTGTTGAAATTCACAGAGCGCAATCTCGGGAAAACAACCCTCTCCATCGGGGTGGTTCCCTGTGTCAGGAACAGGGAACTGCCGCTTGAAATTGACGAGCGCCAGATGCGGGAGCGGGGCGATCAGGCCATGTATGAGGCAAAGAAAAAAGGCAAAAACTGTGTGGTCTGCAGACTGTGACATCTCTCTGCAATGATCAGCACTGGCTCAGTGCATCCTTGAAAAAGGAACGATCCGGAGGGACGGGGTAATTGCCGTTGAAACAGGCCAGGCAGAAATCCTTGCTGCTCATCCCGGTCGCCTCGACAAGGCCTTCGAGGCTGAGATAATGCAGCGAATTGAGCCCGAGATAGTCGGCTATTTCATTGATGTTCCTGTTGTTTGCTATAAGTTCCGACGGCGAAGGAAAATCGATGCCATAATAGCAGGCATGTCGGATCGGGGGACAACTGACCGCCATATGCACCTCCTTGACGCCGGCCAGCTTCAAGGCCCGCACCCTGCTTTTTCCAGTCGTACCCCTGACAATTGAGTCCTCGACGATAATGATCCGCTTGCCTTTGAGGAAGGAGCGGACGGGGTTGAGCTTGACCCGGACATTGAAATCGCGCATCGATTGCGTTGGTTGGATGAAGGTGCGACCGACATAGTGGTTGCGGATCATCCCCATTTCGAGGGGGATGCCCGAGGCCTGGGAATAGCCGAGCGCGGCGTAGTTGCCGGAATCGGGGAACGGCATGACGATATCGGCATCGATTCCGGCTTCTCGGGCCAGGATCTCCCCCATGCGTTTTCTCGTTTCGTAGACGTTGATGCCGAAGATATCGGAATCGGGCCGGGCGAAGTATACCTGCTCGAAGATGCAGAAATGGCTGTCCTGCCTGGGCCACGGGAAGAGGGAGAGAATTTCCTGGTCGGTGAAGATCAGCACCTCCCCGGGCTTGACATCACGGACGTACTGGGCCTCGACCAGATCCAGGGCACAGGTTTCGGAGGCAACGATCCAGCCGCCATTATTCAATTTGCCGAGGCAGAGAGGGCGAAAACCATCGGGGTCGCGAACAGCGACCATCGTATCCTGCGTCATCAGGAGCAGGGAATAGGCGCCCTTAAGGGCCGAGAATGTTTCCCACAAGGCCTTTTCCAGGCCGAGATGGGCGGTTCTGGCCATCAGATGCAGGACCACCTCGCTATCCATGGTCGTCTGGAAAATCGATCCCTGCTCCTCCAGTTTTTTCCTCAACTCCAGAGAATTGACAAGGTTGCCGTTATGGGCGACGGCCAGTGTGGTGCCCTTGTGGGTCACCATCAACGGCTGGGCGTTGGTGAGGTTTGAGGCGCCGGTTGTGGAATAGCGGACATGGCCGATAGACATATGGCCATCGAGGTGCTGCAGGGTAGCCTCGGTGAATACCTCGGGCACCAGGCCCATGTTCTTGTGGCACTTGACCCTGGTGCCGTCGGAAGTCACAATTCCCGCACTTTCCTGCCCCCGGTGCTGCAGGGCGTACAGTCCGAAATACGCCAGCTTGGACGAGTCCTGGTGGCCGAAAATCCCGCAGATGCCACATTCGTGGGTGGGGCGGTCGGGGATGATGGGATGGACAAGGTGAGGGATATACTGTAGCATGGCGTTACCTTCAGTGAGCGTCTGGGATGTACAATCGGAGGACGGGGGGTGCTGCAACATCGTTTTGTCGAGAACGCATAAACAATAAAGGCACAAAGAACGTGCAATCTTTGTGCCTTCCTTTCACATACCAGAATAAAATGTTTATAATATGTCACGTTGAAATTCAATAGGAATATTATCAGGCCGGCATTTTTCGTCGGTTTCCCGACCGATGCGGCAGCGGCGGCGATTGCCGCGATTCGATAGAAGGTGGATATTGTGGTACATCTGACAAGAACAGTCAAGGCAGCGGGCTGAGCTGCCAAACTTGGCCCGGGGGACCTGAGCCAGATACTGTGCGGGATTGACCTCCCACGTGATGCGAACCTGATCGTAGGGGCGGAAGCATCCGATGATGCCGGGGTCTACCGGCTCAATGACGAGATCGCCTTGATCCAGACCGTCGATTTTTTCACGCCGATCGTTGACGACCCCTATCGCTTTGGCCAGATCACCGCCGCCAACGCCTTGAGCGATGTCTATGCGATGGGCGGCAGGCCCTTGCTGGCGATGAACATCCTCGCCTGTCCGGTCAAGACCATGGACTGCTCCGTCTTCCGCGAGGTCATCCGGGGAGGCCTGAGCAAGATCGAGGAAGCGGGGGCGCTCTTGGTCGGTGGCCATTCGATCGAAGATGCGGAACTGAAGTATGGACTGTCGGTCACCGGTCTGGTGCATCCGCAGAAGGTCCTGCTCAATGCCGGCGCCCGTCCCGGCGATGTCCTGCTCCTGACCAAGCCTATCGGAACCGGCATTCTGTCGACCGCCATCAAGGGTGGGCTGGCCGGCAGCGACCTCGAGGAACGGATCACCGAAGTGATGGTCACCCTCAACAAGCTGGCGGCGGAGGTGATGGATGATGTCCGTTCCCGGACGGAAATGGAAGATGCCGTGCATGCCTGTACCGACATAACCGGGTTCGGCCTGCTGGGTCACCTCCATGAGATGCTGGAGGCCTCCGACGTGTCGGCGCAGCTGTTCAGTCAGAATGTGCCATTGCTGGATCGGACGGAAGAATTCGCCCGGATGGGGATCGTGCCTGCCGGCGCCCACGCCAACCGCAGGCATTTCAGCCAGTGGATCGCCAATCGGACCGAGGCCTCCGCCGACCTGGAGGTCCTGCTCTGCGATCCGCAGACGTCCGGTGGCCTGCTTATCGCCGCGACCCCGAGTGCGGCGGCGGCGATTGCCCGCGGGTTGGCCGAACGCGGATACTCGCTTCCCTGCGCCGTGATCGGCGAGATCACGGCCGGCAACAGGGGAATGATCCGCCTGGCTTGACGGTCCTGGGGCGCTTATTCCCCGGGATGGGTCGCCAGGGCGTGGAGCAACTCCGTCAGGCTGACCAGATCGTTGAGGTCCAGGCATTCGTCGGTGGTGTGCACCCGGTTCATCCCGGTCGCCACAATCGCCGTCGGCAGGCCATAGCTGCACAGGATGTTGGCATCGCTGCCGCCACCGGCGACGACGAACTCCAGTTCCCTGCCCATCCGCTGGCCGGCCCGGCGCACCCGCGCCAGAACCGGGCTGGCATGGTCGAGGAGCATGGCCGGGTACTCCTTTTCGACCTTGATATCCACCGACGGCAGGCCCTGGTGCTCGATGAAGGGATTCTTCCAGTTCTCGACCGTCCGGCGAAACGTCGTCTCGATCTCACGGGTATATTCCACGAGTTTGTCCGCCGAATGGCTGCGAACCTCGCCTTCGAGGGTGATGAGGTCCGGCACGATATTGGTGGCCACACCACCCCTGATCAGGCCGAAGTTGGAGGTCGACTGCTCATCGAGCCTGCCGAGCCGCAATTCAGCGATCGCTTTGGCCGCCAGGAAAAAGGCGTTAATGCCTTTTTCAGGATTGAGGCCGGCGTGGGCGGCGATGCCGTGCACATCGATCTTGAGCTTGTTGGCCGCCGGCGCCCCGATGATGACCTTGTCGATCCCGGTGGAATCCAAGGCGTAGCCGTATGGGCTGCGCAGCCAGGAATACTCCAGGTGTTTGGCGCCAAGCAGACCGATCTCCTCGCAGGTGGTGAACACCAGTTCGATCATGCCATGCCTCGATCCCGGTCGGGTCAGCACCGTCATCAGTTCGATCAGGGCGGCAATGCCTGACTTGTCGTCGCCGCCGAGGACAGTGTCGCCGCCACTGGTGAAGGTATCGCCGACTCTGACCACTCGCACGTTCTCTCCCGGTTCGACGGTATCCATATGGCAGGAGAAAAACAGACCGTCGATTTCCGGGGCGTTGCCGGCAAAACGGATCAGCAGGTTGCCGGTGTCGGATCCGGTCTGTCCGTCCGATTGGTCGAAATATATCTCGTCCGCCCCCAGAGCGGTGAAACACCGGACGAGGTGGTCGGCCAGCGGCCGTTCCCGGCGGGACGGAGTACTGATCTGGCAGAGTTCGGTAAAGGTTGAGGCCAGGCGCTCTCTTTCTATGGCAGCGGTCATGTCAATATCCTGAGGGGTTGGGGTGGTTGTGCAGCAGGACGACGGCATGGCAGGCGATGCCCTCCTGCCGCCCGGTAAAACCCATTTTTTCGGTGGTGGTCGCCTTGATGTTGACCGCCTCGGCCTCGACGGCACAACTCCGTGCCAGCCTTTCCTGCATGGCGGCGATGTGGCCGGCGAGGCGGGGGGCCTGACAGACGATGGTGATATCGCCATTGCCGAGGGCCAATCCCTTGCGGCGGACGAGGTCGATGACATGCTCCAGCAGGGTGATCGAGTACACCCCGGAAAACCTGGCATCCGAATCGGGGAAATGGTAGCCGATATCCCGGGCGCCGATGGCACCGAGCAGGGCATCGCACAGGGCATGGGTCACGACATCGGCGTCGGAGTGGCCGGCCAGTCCCATTGTGTGGGGGATGGTCACCCCGCCGAGCACCAGAGGACGACCGGCGATAAAGCGATGGGCGTCGTAGCCGTGCCCGATCCTGAACCGGGGAGGGGGGGCGGTTCTGTTGACGATCAACTCCGCCAGCCGGAGGTCTTCCGGCCGGGTGATCTTCAGGTTCGTTTCGGTCCCTTCGACGATGGTGACGGGGATTCCCGCTCGTTCAAGCAGCGATGCCTCGTCGGTTGCGTCCTCGCTCCCCGCCTGGCTGTAGGCCAGCTGCAGCAGTGCCAGCCGCATCGCCTGAGGGGTCTGGGCCTGCCACAGACCCTGGCGATCGATCGTCGACAGCACGACCCCGTCCGCATCGACCTTTTTCAGGGTGTCCTTCACCGGGATGGCGGCGATGGCGGCGCCATGCTCCCGTGCCGCACGGCAACAGCGGGTTATGGTATCCTGGTCGACCAACGGCCGGGCGCCGTCATGGACGAGCACGACATCGATCTTGTCATCCAGGTGGGCCAGCCCGGCCGTTGGTCGACCAGGATACCAT
>Ga0209066_10001269_pt1 | contig 34023 bp, 28 predicted proteins | sample All_14_2_FD_187198 | JGI IMG/M metagenome (GOLD analysis project Ga0209066, IMG submission 187198) | Freshwater microbial communities in response to fracking from Pennsylvania, USA - Allegheny Zone_MetaG_DW_15 (SPAdes) (version 2) ... | reverse complement strand
TGCTCCACGAGGACCGTGCCGGGCGGCACGCTGGCCCCGCCTCCTTCCGGGAAGACGAAGCGGTACCACTGGCCGAAACCCAGGTGCGGCTCGCGCGGGCGGCCGTCTCCCCCGGGCTGGGCGTGGCTGGCGAACTCGTCGAAGGACCGGGTGCTGCCGTAAAAGTCCACGCCGCCCGCGAAGGCGGTTATGAAATCGTCGAAAGATACCCCGGCCAGGCCGGCGGCAGCGGCCTCGAGCTCCTGCCGGTAGGCGGAAGAGGCCTCTTTGCTGTCAGGGGCGAAACAAAAAGCCCAGTCGCCGGCGCGGGTCATGCCCTCCCGCGCCTCGGTCGCCGGCGCGACCAGGACGGAAAAAGTCCCCGCTCCGCCCCGCCAGGAACAGACCACCTGTCCCCCGGAGAACCCGGTAACGGCGAAGCCGGCGCGCCGTATCAGTTCGGCCGGCGGCAGGCGCGGGCCGCGCACGGGCGCGGCCCCGCCCGGGGCGCCGCCGGAAAAAAGGCGCTGAAACTCGGAGTCGGACAGCGTGCGCGGCGCCGCCCCTCCCGGGCGCGCGGCCGCTATCGCCCCGGCCAGGCGCACCATGGCCGCGGCCGCAGCGCTGCGCGGTTCTGTGAGGACCACCGGCCTGTGCGCCTTTTCCGCCCTGCCCACGGCCGGGTCCCGCGGAATGACGGCGAGCACCCGGGTGCGCGCGGCCCTGGCGAACGCCTCGGCCAGGCGCACGCCCCCGCTGTCCTTGGCGTTCACCGCCAGGCCGGCCAGCCAGACGCCGTTGCGGGCGTAGTTGTTGACCATCGCGATCAGTTTGTTGGCGGCGTAGAGGGAGAGCAGTTCCTCGGAAACCACGATGACGGCCTTGCCGCCCAGGCCGCGGCGCAGCGGCGCGGCGAACCCCCCGCAGACGACGTCGCCCAGCACGTCGAAGACGGCCGCGTCGTACCCGTCCTTTTCCAGTACGGAGAATTCCTTCATGATGTCCAGCATGGCCCCTATGCCGGCGCCCGCGCAGCCTACGCCCGCCTGCGGCCCCCCGGCCTCTATGCAGTTCACGTTCTTCATCAGCGAGGGGTGGATGCTGGAGCGCAGGGCGTGCTCGCCGGCGAAGACGCCCCCGTCGGCGAAATGCCTGATGCGGCGGCCGGCGAGCGCCAGGGTGGAATCCCCCTTGGGGTCGCAGCCGACGTGCAGCACCTTCCGGCCCTTGGCCGCCAGGATCAGCGAGATGTTGGAGGCGACGGTGCTCTTGCCGATGCCGCCTTTGCCGAAGAAGACTATGCTCTCCATGAGGTTATTCTAACTTTTTGAGAAAAAAGTAGTAAGCGCGGTCCCGGTCCAGCGGCGGCGGTGGGCTTCCGGGGGGCGCCGCCAGGGGCGCTCGGATTTTCCTGGCCGGGAGCCTCAGGACAATGATACCAAAAGCGGCCGGGCCGCGGGCCCGCGCGTAAGATCCGGAAGGGAAGGCGCTCAATGCCCTGTAATAAAACCGGGGGCATTGCGTATTAACGGGTGAGAGGCAAAACAAGGAGGCGTTATGAAAATCTTGCATCTGGCGGTAGGGGCGGTGCTGCTCGGCTTCGGTACCCTGGCGCTCGCGGCTGAAATGCGGATAGTTACCACTGAGGTCGACGGCCGGCTGGCGGATAACATCGACCTGCCCTTCGTAAACGACCCGGCCGTATTGGGCGAGTGGCTGAGCGTGGACTTCGTGGCCGAGCCCGGGGAGTTCGTGCCCGGGCAGAAACGGTTCCGGGGCGGCCTGTACCTGGGCGGGTTCAAATTCTTCGCCGGCGGGGGGATGGCCGTGCTGCCCAACGCGCCGGAATCCGCGCCCTGGTTCAGGTGGACCAGGGGGGTAGTAACGCACAGCGGCGACAAAACAGCGTCCCGCTACTTTATAAAGGAGATAAAGGGCGACAGCTACATGTTCTTCGAGTGGAAAAGCGGGGACTATGTCATCAGGCATATGAAACCGGAGTATTACGTGCTGAAAAAGAAGTAAGCAGGCCGGCGCGCGAAAAGAAGCCCCCTCGCGGGGCTTCTTTTTTGTTGACCCGCAGGCCGGCGCTGTGGTAGAATATTTACGAACGAACGCTCGTTCATATATGGCTAAAGCGGCATTTAAGGCTAAAAAGAACGCCAGCGCGCCCAACCTGGACAGGATCCTGTCGGCGGCCTCGCTGCTGTTCACCCGCAAGGGCTACAACGGCACCTCCACCCGCGACATCGCGGCCGAAGCCGGCGTGTCGCTGGGTAATATCTACAATTATTTCGGCACCAAAGAAGAGATCTTCGTCCGCCTGCTGGGGAAATACGAAAAAGAATATTTCAGCCCCGACCAGCCGCTGATAAAGGCGCTTACCTCCACCGCTTTCCCGGACAACATAGAGGACCTGGGGTTCGCCTCGCGGGAGATGGTGGAGAAATTCTCCGCCTATATCCTCCTTATATACGTGGACGTGGTGGAGTTCGAGGCCAGGCACGTCAACAAGATGTTCGCCCGCATGCGCGAGGGCTACGCCGCCGCGCTCAAGGCCGGGACGGGCAAGGCCAGGAGCCGCATAGCCGCCGATATAGACCCCGTCGGCGCGCTGATGATGGTGAGCTGGAACTATTTCAACTACTTCATCATGGAGAAGCTCTTCAAGGTGAAGGGCCATTACGGCCTGGCCGACGAGCAGGCCGTTAAACTGTTCGCGAGGGTGTTCAAGCGGGGGATATTGGCATGACTATGACTATGGAAAAGCCGGCGGCGGGCAGGAAAAGCGCCTACGCCGAAAAGCTGATAAGCGCCGAAGAGGCCGCCGGCAAGATCATGAGCGGCGACGACGTGGTGGTGGCGCAGTGCGCCTCGGAGCCGCAGGGCTGCATGTCGGCCTTCCACACGGCGGCGCCCCGGGTGACGGACGCGCGGGTGTTCTCCGTGCTGACGCTCAGACCCTACGATTTCTACATGAAGCCGGAGATGAAGGGGCATTTCGAACTGGCCAGCTGGTTCCACGCCCCGGGCTCGCGGCAGGCGCTGGCCGCCGGGGCCGGCACCGTGACCTACGTGCCCAACATGCTGCACCGCGCGGCGCTCGACCGCCTGCAGGCCCGCAAGCCGGACATCTTCTTCGGCACCTGCACCCCGCCCGATTCAAAAGGCTTCGTATCGCTGTCGCTGGGCATCACCTACGAGAAGGACATCCTGGAGGCCGCGGATACCGTGATACTGGAAGTGAACCGCAACCTGCCGCGCACCTTCGGCGACACCCACCTGCACGTCAGCGACGTGGACTGGTTCGTGGAGCACGACCAGGAAGTGCCCGCCCTGCCCTCGCCCAGCCCGGACGAGACCGAGCTCACGATAGGCAATTATATATCCGAACTGGTGGACGACGGTTCCACGATACAGCTCGGCATAGGCGGCATCCCGAACGCCTGCGCGCTGGCGCTCAAGGGCAAAAAAGACCTGGGCGTGCACACCGAGATGATGGTGGACTCGATGATGGAACTTTACGAGGCCGGCGTGGTCACCAATAAGCGCAAGGCGCTGCTGAAGGACAAGTTCGTCTGCACTTTCGCCATGGGCTCGCGCAAGCTTTACGACTGGCTGGACAATAACCCCGCCGTGGAGTTCCGCCGCGGCGCCTGGGTCAACGACCCGGCGGTCATCCGCCAGAACTCGCGCATGGTGTCCATCAATACCTGCCTGACCGTGGACCTGACCGGCCAGGTGGCGAGCGAAAGCATAGGGCCCGTGCAGTATTCCGGCACCGGGGGCCAGACGGATACCGCGGTCGGCGCCAAAGAGGCCTACGACGGGCTGGGCAAGAGCATCATCGCCTGCCGCTCGACCGCGAAGAAGGGAACGGTGTCCGCCATAGTGCCGATGCTGCCCGAGGGCACGGCAGTGACGCTGCACCGCGCCAACACCGACAATATCGTGACAGAGTTCGGCATAGCGCGCCTGCGCGGCCGCACCGTGCGCGAGCGCGCCAACGCGCTGATAAACGTAGCCCACCCCGATTTCCGAGCTGAATTGAGAAAGCAGGCGGAAAAATTGGGGTACCTGTAATTTTTGGTATTTCTTTAATTAAAACGGAGGAGAATAAAATGAAAGAAGTCTTTATAGTGGACGGTGTTCGGACGGCTATCGGCAGCTTCGGGGGAGCGCTCGCCGATTTCAGCGCGGTGGAGCTGGGCAAGGTGGTCGCCAAGTCCCTGCTGGAGCGCACCAAGGTGCCCGCCGCCGAGATCGACGAAGTCCTTATGGGTTGCATCTACCAGGCCGGGCAGGGCCAGGGTGTGGCGCGGCAAGTGGCCGTGGGCGCGGGCATCCCGGTGGAGAAGACCGCGGTAACCCTCAACATGCTCTGCGGCTCCGGCATGCGCACGGTGGCCAACGCGGCGCAGAGCATCATGTGCGGCGACGCCGAGATGATCATCGCCGGCGGCACCGAGAGCATGACCAACGCTCCCTACCTGCTCAAGAAAGCCCGCGCGGGCTACAAGATGGGCCACGGCGAGCTCGTGGACTCCATGATAGGCGACGGGCTGACCGACGTCTTCAACAACTACCACATGGGCGTGACCGCCGAGAACCTGGTGACCAAGTATAACCTGACCCGCGAGGAGCAGGACAAGTTCGCGGCCGAGTCCCAGAACAAGGCCGAGAAGGCCCTGAAGGAGGGGCGCTTCGCCGACGAGATCGCCCCCGTGATGATCCCGCAGCGCAAGGGCGACCCGGTGGCCTTCAACAAGGACGAGTATCCCAAGGCCGGCGTGACCGCCGAGGGGCTGGCGAAGCTGCGCCCCGCCTTCAAGAAGGACGGCTCCGTGACCGCGGCCAACGCCTCGGGCATCAACGACGGCGCCGCCGCCCTGCTGGTGGCCTCCGCCGACGCTGTGAAGAAGCACAATCTCAAGCCCATGGCGAAGATAGTCTCCTACGCCTGGGCGGGCGTGGACCCGTCCATCATGGGCATCGGCCCCGCGGAGGCGGTGCGCAAGGCGCTGAAGAAGGCCAATTGGGAAATGAAGGACGTGGAGCTCATCGAGGCCAACGAGGCCTTCGCGGCCCAGGCCCTCTCGGTGGCCAAGGAGCTCGGCTTCAACAAGGACATCGTCAACGTGAACGGCGGCGCGATAGCGCTGGGCCATCCCGTGGGCGCGTCCGGCGCGCGCATCATCGTCACCCTGCTGCACGAGATGAAGAAGCGCGGCGTGAAGAAGGGCCTCGCGACCCTCTGCATCGGCGGCGGCATGGGCATCGCCATCTGCGTCGAGCGCTGAACCGGCGGGAGTTATTGAAGAGAGCCCCGGGTTTTCCCCGGGGCTCTTTCTTTGCCGGCCGCATCCTGTTTATAGGGTCCGCAGTTTATTATAGAATAGAGCAGTATTCCGGCGGAGAAAGGCGCGGCCGCGGCTTTGGCGGGGCCGCCTGAAGCCCGCTTGCGGGCGAGGGCGATTTAGAGGTTCCCGGTATCGGCCGGCAAATCATGAATATAAGGTATCCCAGGGAAAAAGGCGGCCGGCGGCTGCTGCTGGAGGCGTTTGAAATAAACGCGGTCTCCCGCTGCAACCTGGCCTGCGTCGCCTGCACCCGGTCTTCGCCGGTGGCCGCCCCGGCCTTCGCGGATCCCGAAGAGGTTTACAGGGACCTGAAGGACCTCTCTTCCGCCGCCGCCGCGAAGACCGTCAGGGTCAACGGCGGCGAACCGCTGCTCCATCCCCGGCTGGGCGAGCTGCTCCTGGCTATACGCCGCTCCGGCATTACCGGCTGCATAGAGGTTTACACCAACGGCACCCTGCTCGACAGTTCGCGGCGGGGCTGGGTGAAGCACGCCGACAAGATACACCTGTCGAGCTATCCGGCCAGCCCCGTCTCCGGGGCCAAGCTGGCCTGGCTGGAGCGCCTCTGCCGGAAAACCGGCAAGGGGCTGCTGGTCAAGGATTTCCACAGTTTCCGCAGGTGGCAGCCCTCCGCCCCCCTCGGCCCCGCCGCGCGCGAAGTCTTTGAGGTCTGCCAGAGCGCCCACGCTTACAGCTGCCACTCCGTGGCCGGCGGGCGCGTTTACATGTGCATCCAGTCGCTCGCGGCGGGGGCCGCCCCCGGTGAAACCTGCCCTGTCAGGCCGCTGGATACCCTGGGCGCGAGGCTGGAAAAATTCCTGCTGCGCCGGCGCCCGCTTGAACTTTGCGGCCGCTGCCTCGGGAGCTGCGCCGGACTGGAGCCGCACCGCCAGGCTCCGCCGGGGCGCTGGCGGAAACTTTCCGCCGGCGGCTCGCTGGACCGCGAGCGCATGGCCGAGCTGCGCCTGGATCCCTGGAACGAGCAGGAATACTCCAGGTTAAGGCTGAACATCCCCCTGGCCGGCGACCCGGCCTCCCTTAAACTCCCCGGAGTCAACTGGAAAAGGTTCTGGGCGTCCGGCGCGGGACGGAGGGCGCGCCCGCGAAAGCCCGCGGGGCGTTCCGCAAAGGCCTGATGAAGGAAGAACCCGGCTCCCAGGACGGAAACTGGCGCGGCCTGCCCGCCTGGGGCCTGGCCGTGTTCGCCGCCCTGATGGCTTTTTACACGGTTAGCGTCTGCTCGCCCTTTTCTTTCGACCTGCGGTATTCCCTCTACCTGGACACGACCAACGTGTACTGGCTCCAGACCTTCGCCGACCGCAATATCCTGCGCGGCGACGAACTGGTGGACCTCTACTTCGAGCCGCTGCGGACTTTCTTCACGGATTTTACCTGGATCTGGCTGACCTCGCTCTTCACCTGGACCGTCCCGTACACCAAGGGGCTCAAGGCGCTGGCGCTGCTGGCCAGCGTAGCGGGAGCGCTCATGGTCAGGCGGATAGCGCTGCTTTCGGCCGCCGCCCGCGCCGCGGCGGTAGTGCCGGTGCTGTTCGTGCCGATGTTCCTTTCGATGGAGTCTTTCTTCGGCGTGCCGCGCGTGTACGGGGCGCTGGTGCTGCTGGGGTTCGCCTGGGCGGCGGAAGCGGGCCGCTTCTGGCTGGCCCCGCTGCTGGCCTCGCTCTGCTTTATCCTCTATCCCGCCGCTTCGGCCGGCCTTTGGGCCGCCAGCCTGCTGCTGCCCTGGTTCTATAGGGCCGAATTTTCCGCCCCCGGCGCCTGGGCGGTATACCGCAGGGCGCTGGCCGCCGGGGCCGCCCTGCTGCTGCTGCTCTTCTCCGGCAGCGGCCTGGCCAAGTACGCCGACCTGAGCCTGGGCAGGCTCGCGCAGTTCGAATCCGCCAAGTTCTACAACATGGTATCCGGCCGGCTGAGTTCCCTGAATCCCCTCGACGCGCTCGGCTACTTCGCCCTGAACCTCAACGACCACACGCGTTTGTACGTGATTTTATTTTTCCTGCTGCTCCTGGTGTGCGGCCTGGGCCTGCTCGTTTCGCCCCGCCGGCCCGCCCTCATGCCGCGCTCGGTGCTCTGCCTGCTGGCCGGCTGCGGGGCCGCTTTTGTGGCGATCTACCCCGTGCACGAGGTCTCCGCGGCCAGGCAGATGGTGGTCGTTGTGCCGCTGGCGCTGGTTTTCTGGGCCAGCGAGAGCCTGCTGGAACTGGCCGACGGCAGGCGCAGGGCCGCGCTGGCCTCGGCCTTTTTTCCGGCGCTGTTCCTGTTCCTGCACCCCGTGTTCGGCGAGACCCTTTCCATGCGGCACTATTCGGAAGTTTACGGGTTCATCGCCGCCCGTCCGGCGGGGGAGATCTCGGCCGGTTACCCCGACAGCTGGCTGATGTACACCTTGCCTGTTTTCGCCTCCAGGCCCGTGGCGCTGTGGGACAGGACCTTCGACCAGCAGATGCTCTTCATCCGGGGCCCCGAGGAATTTTTCGCCAGGCGCAAAGCGCTGCTGCAGGCGCTGTATTGCGCCGCGCCGGGGGCGAAAGAGCGGCTCGCGGCCGAATACAATGTGAGCTGGCTGTTTATCGAGAAGAAATATTACGAGCCGGAGTTCCTTGACGGGGTCGCGGGTTCCGCTTCTCCCAAAGACAAATCCTCCGCGGCCGTTATCGCGGCCGCGCCGGCGCCGGACGCCTGCTACCGCGAGCTCGCCGCTTCCGCGGCCTTCTCCTGGAAGAACGGCCGGACGGAGGGTTTCGCCGTGCCGCTGAAGGGTTTCAAGAAGCCGCAGGAGCCGCGCTAATGCCGGTCGCGGCCCTGGAGGGGAAATATGAATCCTGAAACTGCCAATATCCTGATCGTCGGCGGGCTGCTGCTGGCCGCTGCGGGGGTGGGCGCCTATTACCTGGCCCGCTACCTGAAGGGCAGCGTCAGCATTACGCTGTCCAGGAACTCCTTCAACGCCGGCGAGGCGGTGGAAGGCTCCTTCGAACTCCAGGCCCGCAAGGAGATCCGGGCTAACGCGCTGACGGCCTCCGTGGCGGCCTACGAGACGGTAAGGGAGCGCGACTTCAAGGGCAGGAGCAAGACCCGCACCCGCGAGATCTACCGCACCGGCCAGACCCTGGAGCAGGCCCGGGTTTACCCGGCCGGCTACCGGGGCAACTATAACTTCAGGATACCCCTGCCGGACGGGCGCTTCGGGTCGGGCGGCGTTATGATGGGCGGCGCGCTGGACTTCCTGGGCGGCGCCAGCAGGAACGTCTCCTGGAAAGTCGAGGTCAGGCTGGACGCCGAGGGCGTGGACCTGGCCGCCGGCGAAAAGATCTACGTAGGCTGACGGGGCGCGGATTTTTGGTTCAAAACAGAGAGCCCGGGGCGCGCCCCGGGCTCTCTGTTTTGCGGGCGGGGAACTATTTGCCGGCGAGCTGGCCGCAGGCGCCGGCGATGTCGTCGCCGAGGCTCTTGCGGATGGTGACCTCGAAGCCGGAGGCCTCCATCAGGCCGGCGAAGACCTGCACTCGGTCCTTGGCGGGCGCCCGGTAGGGGCCGCCGGTGCGGTTGTAGGTTATGAGGTTGATGGTGAAGTACTTGGGGGCCGCCACCGAGCGCAGCCAGGCGTTGAGCTTGCCGGCCTGGGTGCGGCTGTTGTTGAGGCCGTCCATCAGGACGTACTCGATGAAGACCCGCCGGCGCGTGGAGAAGATGTAGTCGTTGAGGGCCTTGGCCAGCTGGGAGAGCGGGTAGGTGCGGTTGAGGGGCACCAGGTCGTTGCGCAGGGCGTCGTCGGAGGCGTGCAGGGAGACGGCCAGGTTGCACTGCGGGAAATCCTTGGCGAAGCGCCGGATGCCGGGCACGTGGCCGGAGGTGGAGACGGAAACGTGGCGCTGCCCCAGGCCTATCAGGTCCGGGTCCGTCATGACGCGGATGGCGTCGCTGACGGAGTCGTAATTGTAGAACGGCTCGCCCATGCCCATGAAGATGACGCTGGCTATCTTGTGGCCGTTCTTTTTCTTCAGCCAGGCGGCCGCGGCCAGGAACTGGTCGCTGATCTCGTCGGGGGAGAGGTTGCGCTTGAGGCCCTTCCTGCCGGTGGCGCAGAAGGGGCAGCGCACCGGGCAGCCCACCTGCGTGGAGACGCAGAGGCTCCATTTCTCCGGCATCAGGTTCAGGAGCACGCTCTCGATCTTGAGGCCGTCCTTCAGTTCGAAGCAGAACTTGATGGCGTTGTTGCGCTTGGAGACCTGCACCTCGGCGGTGTCCAGGCTGTGGACCCGGAACTTGCCTTTCAGCTTTTCCCGCAGCGGGGCAGGCAGGACGGACACCTCGTCCCAGGAGGCGGCGAAATTCTTGTAGACGGCGTCGCGCACCTGCTTGAGGCGGAAGGCGGGCAGGCCGTTCTCTTCCAGGAAGGCGGAAAGCTTTTTAAAGTCCATAACTACATTATCCCAAATCTGGGGCTATAAAAGCAGAAGCCCGCCGGGGGCGGGCTTCGCGGCGCGGCCGGGGCGCTTCAGGGGCGGCACATGGAGCCGGCAGGGGCCGCCTGGCAGTCCACCACCTGCGGGGCCAGCGCGGGCTGGAAAACCGGCACGTAGATCTCTTTCTCTATGGACTTGAGCGAGGCCCGATAGTCGAAGAAGTAGGCGCCGTGCCAGGCCTTGATGTCGCGGATCTTGAAGAGGTCCTTGCGGGCTTCCTTGCGCAGCGGCTTCTTGTGCAGGATGATGTCGATGAGCGTGGGCTCCACGTTCTCCACCTCGGCGTCGGCCTGGTAGTTGGTGTCCGCGGCGGGGATGCTGTTGGAGTAGGCGTCGCGCAGGGCCCAGAAATTGCGCCAGGTCCGCACTATGGCGGGCTTGCGCACGCGCTTCTCCAGGCGCTCCTTCCTGACTTCCAGCTTCATGAAGAGCTTGACCACGAAGTTGGCCGGCACCAGCGGGGAACCGGCGGTTATGAGCTTGTCTATCCGCACGTCCGGCCTGGCGCGGGCCACGCGGTGCAGGGCGGTGTGGGTCAGCACCGAGCCCCAGCTGTGGGCCAGTATGTAAATGGGCCTGCCGGAGTCCTTGAAGGCGTCGTAGACCTCCGTTATCTTCTCCTGCAGCTGCGGGACGGTCTGCCTGCTGTCGCCCGGGTCGCGCGACCAGGCGAAGGGGATGACTATGACGCTGTGGCTGTCGTAGCCGGGGATCTCCTTGAGCTTCTGCTCCAGGTAATTGTCTTCGAGGCGGGCGGGGTCCTGCACGGGCAGTTCCCGGGCGTCCTCGTCGTCCTCGGGGAAGAAGTAGCGCGGGCTGAATGAGACCACGCCGTTGACGATATCGGATTCGGAGATCTCCTTGTTGCCGAAGAAGAACTGGACGGCGCGCAGGAAGTTGCGCAGCTCCAGCGAGCCCCAGCCGATCTCGCCGAACTTAAGGCCCGCTACGGTGATGACCACCGGGTCGAGGCCGTTCTTCGGGGAGAGGGCCTCGGTAAAGGCCGGCAGCGGCACCGGCGCTTTGGCCGCGGGCGGCTGCGCCTTGGAGGCCACGGGGGCGGTAAGGGGGGACTCTTCGAAGGCCGGCTGCGGCTGCGGCAGGGCGAGGGCCGCGGAGAGCTCGCGGACTTCCGCGGCGGAAAGGCCGTTGAGGTCGGCGGCTGAGGCGGCGCAGGGCGCAAAAAGGAAGAAGGCTAACAGGGCGGTTCTTGGCAATTTCATAAATAGTAGAATAGCAATGAGGCCGTAAGGCTAATTTAGCACTTACTTTTGACTTTTGTCAACGACCGGTATCAACATGGCTGCCAGACCTGATTTTAAAAGATTCGCGGTTTTCCTCGGGCTGAATTTCTGCCTCGCGCTGGCGGTCTCTTCTTATTTCCTGCTCTTCACCGGCGGGCACCCGCTGGAGCTGGTTTTCGCGGCCACGGCGCTGGTTTCCAATACCGCCATGCTGCTGCTGGCGGTTTCCATTCCCGCGCTCCTGCTGTTCCTTGTCTTCCGCGGGGCGGCCGCGCCGGCGGTCCTGCTGGGGGCGTTCCAGCTCTGGCTGGTGACGGACGCGGCCGTTTACAAGCTCTTCAAGTTCCACATGAACTCCATGGTCCTCAACCTGGTGCTGACGCCGGGCGGCCTGGAGTCGCTCGACCAGGGCTGGGGCACTAAAGCCCTCTTCTTCGCCATCGCGGCCCTGCTGGGCGCGGCCCAATGGTTTTTTTGGCGGCTGGCCGGTCGGGAGGGCCTGCCGGGCTCTCTTTCCGCCCGCCGGCTCGCCGCGCTGGCGGGGCTCCTCCTGGTTTTTGTGCTGGCCGACAAGGGCGTGTACGCCTGGGGGAATCTTTACGATTCTCCTTATATTACCCGCAATTCCAAGCTGTTCCCCTTCTACCAGCCGCTGACCATAAAAAAATTCGCCTCGAAGAAGCTGGGCGTGAAGCTGGACGGGGAGGTCAAGGCCGGCATAGCGCTGAAGTATTCGGGCCTGGATTATCCCAAGGCGGAACTGGTTATCGAGCCGCCGGCCCGGCCCCTGAACGTCCTGTTCCTGGTGGTGGACTCTCTGCGGGCGGACATGCTCACGCCCGAAGTGATGCCGGAGACCTGGGCCTTCTCCAAAAAAGCGTCGCTGTTCGAGAAACACTACAGCGGGGGCAACTGCACCCGCTTCGGCATTTTTTCCATGCTCTACGGGCTTTACGGGAATTACTGGTTCCCCATGCTGGCCGAGCGCCGCGGCCCGGCGCTCCTGGGCGTGCTCAGGGACCAGGGCTACGACCTGCGGGCCTACGCCAGCGCCCCGCTCTCCTTCCCGGAATTCAACAAGACCTGCTTCGTGGATGTGCCCCGCGCCGGCATTTACGACGAGCCGTCCGGCGCCGACGGCGCGCTGCGCGACAGGGAGATCTCCGGGAAGTTCATAGACTACCTGAAGTCCCGCGACCGCAAGAAGCCCTACTTCTCTTTCATCTTCTACGACGCCTCCCACGGCAACTACGACTACGAGCCGGCCTACGAGAAGTTCAGGCCGACGGCCTCCGTCAACCGGCTGCTGCTCAGCGCGGAGAATTACCTCCCGCTGTTCAACAGGTATAAAAACTCGGTGTATTACGAGGACGTCCTGATAGGGCGCATCCTGAAGGCCGTCAGGGAGACCGGCGGGCTGGAGGACACGGTGGTGGTCATCGCCGGCGACCACGGCGAGCCTTTCTTCGACAAGGGCTATTACGGGCACAACCAGGCCTACAGCGAGGAGGAAGTGCGGGTGCCGCTGGTGCTCTATGTACCGGGCCGCCCGCCGGCCGCCTACGCCCACGCCACCAGCCACCTGGATCTTCCCGCGGCGCTGCTCGGGCTGGCCGGGGTGAAAAACCCGCCCTCCGATTATTCCAGCGGCGGCGGCCTGTTCTCGGCGCCCGGCCGGGAATACGTGACGGCTTTCTCCTGGGATACCGCGGCACTCCTCTTCGGCGGGGAGACCCTGGTCATGCCGCTCGAGGCCTACCGCGGCGGCGTCAAGGTTTACGACCGGGACTACCGCGAACAGCCCAAGGCCAGGGTTAAGGATTTTACGCCCCAGCTCCGCGCCTTCCAGAAAGAGGCCGGGCGCTTCAGCAAATAACGGATATCGTCAGGGCTTCAGGGCCGCCAGCGCGCGGCCGAAAGCCGCCAGCGCGTCCGCGACCTCTATGTCGCGGCAGGAGCGCTGGCTTTTGGAGGTGACGAAGGCGTGGATGCTGCCCTTCGGCTTCCAGCACTTTTCGGTGTAGGGGCGGTTGAAGGAAAAGGTCGGCACGCCGGCCGCCGCGGCCAGGTGCAGCGTGCCGGTGCTGTTGCAGACCAGCATGGCGCAGGCGCGCAGGATAGCCGCCGTCAGCTCCTGGGATTTGGGCGGGATGTGCTTCACGCCGGGGAGATGCCGCAGGATGCCTTCCCGCGTCTCCCGCTCCTCGCCGAGGCCTACCAGGTAGAAAGGCGAGACGCCTTTCAGCTCCAGCAGTCCCCGGGTGAATTCCACGAATTTTTCTTCGGGCCAGCGGTTCTCGTGCTTCTTGAAGTTGCCGGGATGTATGGCTATGACCCTGTCGCCGGCGGGAAAGCCGAGGCTTTCCACCAGGCGCCGGCCTTCCGCCAGGATGTCCGGCGGCAGCGTCACGCGCATGCTTTCCGGCGGGGTGAAGCCCAGCCGCCGCGCCAGGACCGCGTACTTATCCATGAAATGGTCGTTCTCGATGTCGTGCGGGATGGCGGCGGTGTAGGCGCCGGCCGGGGCCGGCTTTTCGAAGGCCAGGCGCTCCGGGGCGCGGGAGAGGCGCATCAGCGAGAGGGAGGCGCGGCTGTAGGCGGGGTTGAGGTCGATGGCCAGGTCGCAGCGCCGCCAGGCCGCGATCAGCATCCTGAGCGTGCTGGGCGGGTGGTGCCAGCCCTTGAAGATCACCACCCGGTCCAGGTCCGGGTTGCCGCAGGCGAGGTTGGCGGCCTTGCGGGAGGTTATGAGGGTTATCTCGGCGCCGGGATACTTCTCCCTCAGGCCCGACAGGAAAGAGGTGGTGACCAGGTAGTCTCCCAGGCGGCCGAGCAGGACCAGGAGTATCCGCCTGTAATTTTTTTCTTCGGGTTTCATGCCTGCCTCCGGCGCGCCTTCCGCTTGCGTATGCGCTCTATCTCCTTGAGCCTCTCCGAGGTCTCCGGGGAGATCCGCAGCTCTATCTCGTCTACCAGCTCGCGCAGCGCCAGGAAGCGGTTGAGCGAGCGCTTGCGCTCCCGCTGGCAGCGCACCACCAGCCCCAGCGGGGCGTAGCGCAGCAGCACGGCGTTGGAAGTCTTGTTGATCTTCTGGCCGCCCTTGCCGCCGCCCCTTACGAACTGCTCGTCCACCAGCCGCAGGTCTATGTTCAGGCGCGCTATGCGCGCCTTCAGCGCTTCGATCTTGGCTGCCGTGATGTCGGAAAGTTCGGGGAAATTCATGGTCCTTTGGTATTGGTTTCGCAGACTGGCGGGTGGAACGGGTTAGCAAAACCCTGTCGGAGGCCGAGGCTTGCGTAGCGCCGAGGCCGAGACGGGGAGGCGCGAGCACGGTGTGCGAGACGCCGGTTTTGCGTTCCGTTCCGCCCGGCAGTCCAGGCTTTTGGCTACTCGAGCGCCTGGCCGTGCTCGCGCAGGTACTTGCGGATATGGCTGCGGGCCCCGGCGGTCTTGACCACGCCCAGCCAGTCCTTCTTCGGCGCCGAGTTCTTGCGGGTGATGATCTCGCAGATGTCGCCGCTCTTCATGGGGTGGTCCAGCCTCACCATCTTGTTGTTGACCTTGGCGCCTATGCAGGTGTTGCCGACGTCGGTGTGGATGGTGTAGGCGAAATCTATGGGGGTGGCGTCCACCGGCAGGGGTTTCACGTCGCCCTTGGGGGTGAAGATGAAGATCTGGTCCAGCTCCAGGTCGGTCTTGAAGCTTTCGATGAACTCGCGGGGGCTGGAGAGGTCCTGCAGCCATTCCATCCACTGCCGCAGCCAGTTGAGCTTCTCGTCGAGGTGGCGGTCGGCGCCCTTGTCGCCCAGCTTGTAGCGCCAGTGCGCGGCGATGCCGTACTCCGAGGTGCGGTGCATGTCCTCGGTGCGGATCTGGATCTCTATCACCTCGCCGGTGCCGGCCATCACGCTGGTGTGCAGGCTCTGGTAGAGGTTCATCTTGGGCACGGCGATGTAGTCGGTGAAGGAGCCGGCCACGGGCTTGAAGACGGAATGCACGGTGCCCAGCAGCGCGTAGCAGTTGATCACCGTGTCGGTGATGATGCGGATGCCGAGCGCGTCCTGGATCTCCTCGAACGGCTTTTCCTGGCGCAGCATCTTGCGGTAGATGGAGTAGAGGTTCTTGGCGCGGGAAAGCACGCGGTGCGGCACGTTGGCCCCGCCCAGGTGCTTCTCCAGCTCGGCCTTGAAATCGGCCAGCAGCTTCTCGCGCATGGCGTAGCGCAGCTGCACCTTCGCCAGCAGGCTCTGGTACTCGTCGGGATGCAGGTACTTGAAGGAGAGGTCCTCCAGCTCGCTCTTGAGGTGGAAGATGCCCAGGCGCTGCGCCAGCGGGGCGTAGAGGGAAATGGTCTCGTGGCTGATCTCCAGCTGCTTCTCGCGCGGCATGAAATTGAGCGTGCGCATGTTGTGCAGGCGGTCGGCCAGCTTGATGACGATGACGCGGATGTCCTTGGCCGTGGCCAGGATCATCTTGCGCCAGTTCTCGGCCTGCGCCACGTCGCGCGAGGAGAACTTGAGGGTCTCGATCTTGGTCACGCCGGAGACCAGGGCGTAGATCTCCGCGCCGAACTCCTTGCTGAAGGTCTCGTGCGGGATCTTGGTGTCCTCCAGCACGTCGTGCAGGAGGCCCGCGGCCACGGTCTCGAGGTCCATCTTGTAGTCCACCAGGATCTCGGCCACGGCCGCGCAGTGCACGAAATATTTCTCGCCGGAGGCGCGCTTCTGGTCCTGGTGCGCCTCGCAGGAATAGTTCCAGGCGTATTCCAGCAGCGTGGTGTCCTGGGAAGAGTATTCCTTGAATTTTTTGAGCAGTTCGTCCAGTTCCATTTATTCTCCGAGGCGGCGTATCAGCATGACGGTGGCGAAGCCCAGCGGGAAGATAACGGGGGTCAGGCGGTCGTAGGCCTTGTGCAGGCGGGGCAGGATGTCCGCCATGGCGATATAGAGGAAGGACCCGCCGGAGAGGCCCAGCGCGAAAGCCTCGGCGCCCGGGGGGATGTCCGCTATCAGCGGGGCCGCTACCAGCGCCCCGGCCGGGGTGGCGCCGGCCAGCAGCAGGCTGTAGAGCAGGGTGCGGTGCGGGCTCATGCCGGCGTGCAGCAGCAGGGCCACCAGCGTGATGCCGTCGGCGAACTTGTGCAGGATGACGCCCAGGGCCACGTTGACGCCCGCGGTGGTGCCGGGCGCGAAGCCGACCGCGATATTGAAACCGTCGAGCAGCGAGTGCAGGCCCATGGCGAGCATGGCCGCGGTGCCGATATGGTGGACTTCGCAGTCCTCCATGAATTCGCTGCAGGCGCTGTGCGCCGCGAAGGTCTCGAGCGCGAAGAGGGCCAGCAGGGCCGCCAGCGCGCCGTAGCCCGCCGCGGCGGCGTTGAGGGCCGAGGCCTCGGGCAGGATCTCCAGGAGGGCGGCCGAGACCAGCACGCCCGCCGCGTAGGCCAGCGAGCGGGCCAGGAAGGTCTTGCTGAAGCCGCCGAACCTGAGCGCCGCGCCGGCCCCGGCCAGCGTGAAGATCACGGCGATGACGCTGAAAGTGATTACCATCGGTTTAAAAGGCGCCTAGGCCTGCGCCTCGTAGAGCCCCTTGTAGATCCCGCCGAGGGCCAGCAGCTCCTCGTGGGTGCCGGTCTCGGCCAGTTCGCCCTTCTTGAGGACGAAGATCTTGTCGGCGTTGCGGACCGTGGATAGCCGGTGGGCCACCATCACGACCGTGCGGCCGCCCAGGATCTTCTCGATGGAGGCCTGCACGGCCTGCTCGCTGGCCGTGTCCAGGTTGGAGGTGGCTTCGTCGAGCAGGAGGATCTTCGGCTTCTTGATGATGGCGCGGGCGATGGCCAGGCGCTGGCGCTGGCCGCCGGACAGCTTCACGCCGCGCTCGCCCAGCATGGTCTCGTAGCCCTGCGGCATCGCCGTTATGAAGGCGTGGGCGTCGGCGGCCCTGGCGGCCTCCTCCACCTCCGCCATAGTCGTGCCGGGGCGGCCTATGGTGATGTTCTTGAAGACCGTGTCGTCGAAGAGGATGGTGTCCTGCGTCACCAGGCCCATGTGCTCGCGCAGGTCCGTGGTGTCGAGGTCCAGCATGTCATGGCCGTCGATCTCCACTTTGCCGGTGACGGGGTCGAAAAAGCGCAGCAGCAGGTGGATGATGGTGGTCTTGCCCGATCCGGAGGGGCCCACGAAGGCCGCCACCTCGCCGGGCTTTATCTCGAAGGACAGGTCCTTGAGCACCTGGGTGTCGCGAGACGGGTACTTGTAGTTCACCTTCTGGAACTCGATTTTCCCGTCCAAGTGGTCTATGTTCTTGGTCTCGTGCTTGACCACCACGGCGGGCTTCTCCTCCAGGATCTGGTAGATGCGCTCCCAGGCCGCCAGCCCCTGCTGCAGCTTGGAGTTGAGGTTGGAGATGTTCTTGAGCGGCATGTAGGCCGTCAGGAAGCCGCCCGAGAAGGAGAAGAACGTGGCCGTGCTCATGGTGCCGGCGAAGATGGCCTTGCCGCCCAGGTAGATGATGGCGATGAGCACCAGGCCGCCCAGCAGCTCCATGACCGGGCCGCTGATGGTGGCGGCGCGCAGGTAGCGCATCATCTTGCCGAAGTAGGCGTCGTTGGAGACCTTGAACTTGGCGATGGCCTGGTCCTCGTAGTTGAAGGCCTTCACCACCGTGATGCCCTGCAGGCTCTCCTGGAACTTGTGGGAGATCTCGCTGACGATCACGTTGCTCTCGGAGCTGGCCCGGCGCATCTTGCGCCCGAAGATCCCCAGCAGCAGCCCGGTGACCGGCAGGATGACCAGCGAGATCAGCGCGAACTGCCAGTCTATGTAGAACAGCACCCCGATGCAGGAGACCACGGTGAGCACGTCCCGGATGCCGTAGAGCGGGATGAACTGCACCGTGCTCTGCACGTTGGTCAGGTCGTTGATGACGCGGCTCATCACGTCGGACGAGCGGCGGCGCCAGTAGAATTCTATCGACAGGCGGTGGATGTGGGTGAAGAGGTCCTCGCGGATCTTCTGCACGGCCCGCTGGCCCACCCAGCTCATGGTGTAGGTGTTGGTGTACTCGGCGGCCATCTTGAGGATGAACAGGAACGGCAGCCCGACGACCACCAGGTTCAGGATGTCCAGCCGCTTGTCCACGAAGACGCCCTGGATGACCGGGCCCATGACGTAGACGATGCCGCCGCGGATGGCCGCCAGCAGCAGCATGGAGGCCGCGGCCTGCAGCATCTTGCCCTTGTGCGGCTTGACATAGCCGAACAGGGACTTGAGCAGCACCTTGAAGCGTTCTTTCTGGGCTTGCGGGGAGAGTTCTTGCATGTCAGCTCAGGTGGGCGATGATCTTGCGCGCCGCCCTCTCGGCGGCGCCGCGTTCGCCCAGCATGGCGCGCAGGCCCGTCAGCTCCTTGCGGGCGGCCTGCATGCGCGGCGGGTTGTTGATGTAGGCGAAGGCTTCCCGGGCCAGGTTGTCCACGGTGGCCGCTTCCTGGATGAGCTCCTTGACCGCGGGCTTCTTGAGCAGGATGTTGACGAGCGAGATATAGGGCGTTTTGACCACGCGCTTGGCCACCTCGTAGGTGAGCTTCTGCATCTTGTAGGCCACGGCCATCGGCACGCCGAGCAGGGCGTTCTCAAGCGTGGCGGTGCCGGAGCAGGTGAAGGCGAAATCCAGGTTGGCGCGCTCCTTGTAATCCTTCTCGCGCACGATCTCTATGTCCTTGGACCAGTACTGTTCCACCCCTTCCAGCGCCTGCACCAGCCGCTCGTCGGGGAACTCCGGCACGGCGAACAGGTAGGCCCGGGCCTTGGGGTGCTGCTCCTTGAGGCGGTAGAAAGCCTTGACGAAGAGGGGCAGGTGGCGGGAGATCTCGGTCTTGCGCGAGCCGGGCAGGATGCCTATCTTCCACTCGCCGCCGGCGGGGGGGAACTCCTTCTTGGCCGGCTCGGGCAGCAGGTCCAGCAGGGGATGCCCGATGAAAGAGGCGTTGCCCTTGACCTTCTTGTAGAGGTCGGCCTCGAAGGGGAAGATGACGAAGATCTCGCGCGCGAGGCGGGCGATCTTGGCGGCGCGGCCGGGGCGCGAGGCCCACACCTGCGGGCTGATATAGTAGAAGGCCGGTATCTTGCGGTGCGCGGCCAGGCCCAGCACCTGGTGGTTGAAGCCGTAGAAGTCCACGGCGATGACGCAGGCGGGGCGCTTGTCCTCCATGTAGCGGCGCAGCAGCTTGATGAGCTTGAGCCACAGGAAGAAATGCTTGAAGGGCTCGGAGAAGCCCACCGCCCCGACCGAGACCAGGTTGTAGATGAAATGGGTGGAGACTTCCTGCATGCGCACCCCGCCGGCGGAGGTGACGGTTATCTCCGGGTCCTGCGCGCGCAGGGCCTTGATGAGGTTGGCGGCGTGCAGGTCGCCCGACGGGTCGCCCGCTACTATCAGGATGTTCTTGTTGGAGGGTGCTGTTTTAGCCATAAGATAAAAAGTTCCTGGGGCCGAAGGGCCGCGGGCGTTAACGGGGGCGCCTTCTGGGCTCCCGGGATCCCGCGGCCGCGCAAAGATCTCCTAGGTCCTGTCTATGCCCGCGTTCTTGAGGCCTTCTTCCACCACCATCTTGGTGGCCTTGCCGATGTCGGCGAGCGTGCCCGCCAGGGATTCGGGGGAGTCCTCCGACTTGGAGCCGGACACTTCGTAGCGGCGCATCTGGTTGGTTATGTCCAGGGCCAGCCGCAGGGCCTTCAGGCCCTTCTCGCCGCTGGGCGTGGGGGTCTTGGCGGTCTTGATGCAGTCGATAAAGTGCATCAGTTCTTCTTTGATGGGCTGCTTGGGCGCGAACTTGGGATAGGTGATCTCGATGTCGCGCAGGGAGTTCACGACCGGCGTCTTCTTGGTGTAGATCTTCAGGCGGGAACTGACATAGTCCACCGAGATGTAGGCGTCCTGCTGGTAGATGCGCATGCGGCGGGCGGCTTCCATGGTGGCGCGGCTGGCGGTGATGTCGGCCACGCAGCCGTTCTTGAACTTGATGCGCACGTTGGCGATGTCCTCGTGGTTCGACAGCATGCTGGCGCCGATGGCCTCGAAGGCGGCTATCTCGGAGTCTATCATGGTCAGGATGATGTCGAGGTCGTGGATCATCAGGTCCAGGGTGACCCCGGTGGCGGCGACGCGGGGGTCGTAAGGGCCCAGGCGCTCGATGGTGACGTAGCGCGGGTTCTTGACGTGCTTCATGGTCTCTACCACGGCGGCGTTGAAGCGCTCGGAGTGGCCCACCTGCAGGACCACCTTGTTCTGTTCGGACAGTTCCAGCAGCTTGCGGGCGCCCTCCTCGGAATTGGTGATGGGCTTCTCCATCAGCACGTGCACGCCGGCCGAGAGGGCCTTGATGCCCAGGTCGGCGTGGTACTCGGTGGGGGCGGCTATCACCAGCGCGTCCACCTGGGAGAGCAGTTCTTCCACGGTCTTGTAGGCCACGCAGTTGTGGCGCCAGGCCAGCATCTGGGCCCGCAGCAGGTTGGGGTCGGAAACGCCCACCAGTTCCACTTCGGGCATCGTGGAGAGGGTGCGGGTGTGGAAACCGCCCAGCTTGCCGGCGCCCACCACGCCAAAACGGAGTTTTTTGTCTTTTTCAGCCATAGGTTGTCCTTAAAATAGACGGCACAAGGCGGGCGCGGGCCCGCTTTCAATATTATTATTCTACTAAATATGGCGGTTTACGGCCTATGAGGGCTTTGTGTCACCACTTGAGCGCTTTGAGGACGTTGCGGTAGTCGTCGGTCCAGGGCCGCAGGCCCGCCTCCACCCGCGGCGCGGTCCAGCCGTTGGCGGCCAGCTGCCGGAGGTGGGCGCCGTTGTCGGTCACGGCCAGCCACTCCGAGCTGAGGCGCGTCAGGTCCGAGGGGCCGAAGGAGGAGGTCTTGTAGCGGGCTTCCAGGCCCTCGGCCCGGGCCGAAAGCGTTATGACCGGGACTATGTCGAGGAAATTGGCGGATACATGGAAGAGCATCACCCCGCCGGGCTTCAGGCGGGAGCGGTAGAGCTGCAGGGCTTCCCTGGTGATGAGGTGCAGCGGCACGGAGCCGCCGGTGAAGGCGTCCAGGTAGAGCAGGTCGAAGCGGGCCGCCGGCTCCTTCTGCAGGTTAACCCGGGCGTCACCGGTGATCACCTTCACATCGGCCCGGCAGTCGGCGAGGAAGGTGAAATATTTGCGGGCTATCATCTCCACGTCCGGGTCGAGCTCGTAGAACACCCACTCGGTGCCTTCTTTCGCGTCGGCGCAGGAGACGCCCACGCCCAGGCCCACCGCCCCCACGCTGCGGGCCGGGAAGGCTTTTAGCGCCTCGCTGACCGGGGAGCCCTCGGAGTAATAGACGGTGGTCCGCCGCCCGTCGCCGGGCGCCAGGTGCTGTATGCCGTGGATGGTGGCCCCGTGGATGAAGCGCCGCAGGCCGTTGGCCTTGTCGTCTTCCACGCGGTACACGCCGTAAAAATTCCGCAGGCCGAAGACCTGGCTCTCCCCCGAGACTTTCACGCCCAGCGCCATCAGGCAGCCCAGCAGCAGAACCGCCGCCCCCGCCGTGCGCGGGCCTTTCTGCTTGCCGGCCGCGAACGCCACGGCCGCCACCAGCACGGCCAGGGCTATGTAGAGGTCCGCGAAGCCGAAAGACAGGCGCAGGGCGCCCGTCGGCGTGACCAGGGCGGTGCCCAGCACGCCGCCGGCCCCCATCGCCAGGTAATAGCGGGGCGCCAGCGCCGGCGACTTGGGGCGGACAAGGTAAAGTTCGCGGTGCGCCACCAGGCAGGCGAAGAACAGCGCCCAGTTGAGCAGCGCCGCCATTACGAGCGTGAGGGGGCTCTGCAGCCGCCACAGCAGGAAGATGACCAGGCCGAGCAGCGAGAAGAGCGCGATGCGCAGGGTGCCCACTTTCAACTCGCGGCCGGAGAACAGCAGGGCGTAGGAGAGCAGGTACAGGCCGAGCGGCAGCATCCAGGTGAGCGGCATGGACGCGGTGGCGGCGCTCTGGTAACTGGTCACGGCGGCGAGCAGGGAGGCGGTGCCGGCGGGCAGCAGCAGCCAGAGCAGGTAGGCCGGCTTTTCGTCAGACGAGGCGGGCGGCGCGGGAGGAGTTCCGGCGAAGGAAAGAAAGCGCAGGGCGGCGGCGAAGCAGAGAATGTAGGCCAGGAACAGCAGGCGCCAGACCGCGGCGCCCGCGCCCAGGGTCAGGTTGGGCTCTACCAGGAAAGCGTAGGCCAGCATGCCGGCCAGCGAGCCGGCGTTGGACCAGGCGAAGACGCCGAAGGCGTCGCCCCTGCTTTCGGACAGCAGGCGGTGGCAGAGGGTGGCGGAGGCCGAGAGCAGCAGGAACGGCAGGCCGATGAAGCCGGCCAGGCGCCAGAGCAGGTCCGCCACGGGGCCCGCGAAGGCCGGGCCGGGCAGCTTGCCGGAGAAAAGCAGGAGCGCGGCGCAGAGCCCGGCGAGGTGCAGCTGCAGGATCCTGCGGGCCGGCAGTTTTTCGGCCAGGAGCAGCGCGTAGGCGTAGCCGGCCACCAGCGCGGCCTGGTAGAAGAGCAGGCAGACGGTCCAGACGTAATAGCTGCCGCCGAAGTGGGGCAGCAGCGCCGAGCCCGCCAGCAGCTCCAGCTGGAAAAGCAGGAAAGAGCCGGTGAAAGCGGCCGCGCTGAACAGGAGTTTCGGAAGGCGGTTGCCGCCGGCGGGGGTCATGGCGAGACCTATTTCCCGGCCGCCAGCAGCCGCTCGGCCTCTTCGGTGAGCTCGTTGAGGCGGCGCTCCAGCTCCAGGGCCTTGGCGGCCACGTCGTCGGTTTCGGCCACCGGGATGGGCTCGCCGTAGACGGCTTCGATGCGGCCGAACGGCAGGGGGAACTGGTACTTATCCCAGCTGCGCAGGATCTTTTTCCGGGAGAGGGCGCAGGCCACGGGGATTATGGGTATGCCGGCTTTCTGGGCTATGAGGACCAGGCCGGGCTGGGCCTTGAAGATGGGGCCCTTGGGGCCGTCGGGCGTGATGGCGATGGAGAAGCCGTCCCGCGCGGCCTTGATGAGCCCGCGCAGCGCCATGACGCTGCCGGAGGAGGTGGAGCCGCGCACGAAGGAGAAGCCGAAGCGCCGCAGGATGCGGGCCATGTATTCCCCGTCCTTGCTCTTGCTGACCATGCCGCAGATGTTGCGGTTGCGGTGCAGGTAGATCATCAGCACTTCCTGCCGGTGCCAGAGCGCGTAGGCGGCCGGGCCGGGGTGCTCCGGGTTGCCCTTTACGGTTATGCGCGAGGTCTTGCCGATGAGCTGGATATAGAGCCAGGCCAGCAGCGATAAAATGCCGTGGGCCGGGGAGTTTTTATAAAGCAGTTCGTTCATTTAATGAGGTGGAGTGAACGGAGTAATTATATACAGAATGACGCGCCGGGGTAAACAACAGCGGCGCGATTTGTTATCATAAATACCGCATGTCCAACCTGACCAGGGCCATACATACCTACAACTCTTTCGGCTACCGGCTGTTCATGGATACGCCGGCTTTTCACGGCCTGCTGGCGGCGCGCAACCGGCATTTCCGCAGGAAGGTCCTGCTGGTCAACCTGCGCGCCGCGGCCATCAACGCCCTGCTCGAGCGGGTCTTCACCCGCGCGGCCGCCTCGCTCGGCCGCGAGCTGGCCCTGGACGTCTATCACTCTTTCGACGCCGGCTACGACCTCTTCACGGTCCCGAACGGCACCGGTTTCCGCGTCCGGGATTCGGGCCTGGACAACCTCAAGCAGTTCGTGGCCGGCACGCGCTACGACGCCTGCGTGTTCCTGGACCTGCCTTACTGGGAGCAGGGCTTCATGCCCTACATCTGGCTGGCCATGGCCGGCGGGGCCGCGCAAAAGCATTTCATCGCCAACGACAACCTGCTCGCCGAGGGGCACCTTTTCTCGGTGGACCTGGCCCAGCGGCTGCGCCTGTTCGACGCGCTCGACACGGCCTGCGTGGTGAACCAGCACAGCGTGCGGGAGTGGGGCCGCTTCGGGCGCCCGAAGCGCGGCTTTACCGAGCGGGACTACGCGGTGGACTGCTCCTACTACGAGCCCTCCGGCTCCACGGACGGGGGCTACCTGCTGTCCTGCGGCCACGCCGACAGGGATTACGGCGCCCTCTTCCGGGCCCTCGAGCTTTGCGGCCCCTGCCCCAGGCTGAAGATCTACACCGAGGCCGGGCTGGCGGTGCCGGCCCGCCTTAAGCGCCGCGTGGAGATCGTGCCGTACTCGGCCGATTCCGGCAGGATGAAGGAGCTGGTGGCCGGCGCCTCCTGCGTGGTGCTGCCGGTGCGGCCCTCGGCGCCCAACCCCGGGGCGGGGCTGAGCGTGGCGCTGCTCTCCATGGCCATGGGCAAAGTGGTGCTGACCAGCGGCAACGCCTGCGTGCACAGGTACCTGGAGGACGGCGTCAGCGCCTTTACCTACCGCGAGCTGACCCCCCGCTCCCTGGCCGCCGGGCTGCGCCGCGTGCTGGCGCTGCCGCCCGCCGGGAAAGCCGCCGTCTGCGCCGCGGCCCGCAGGGCCGTGCTGCGCCGCAACGACATGAACCCTTTCGTGGAATCCTACCTGGCGGGCCTGCTGAAAGGCCTGAGCCGTTCCTGAAGCCGCTTCAGGGGACGCCCGCCGGAAAATCTTGTATTCTTATTTAACTACAGGTTGAACGAGCTGTCGCCGGCGCCCAGGACGGAGACGCCGGTGTCTTTGGCGGCGGCGAGGAACTCTTCCATGCCGAGTATCAGCGTCTTGCCGGCCTCGAGCACCAGCGTGGAGGCGCCGGCTTCTTTCATGACGCCCAGGGTGCGGGCGCCGGCCACCGGCAGGTCGAAGCGCATGTCCTGGTCGGGGCGGGCCACTTTCACCACGGTCAGCGACGAACCGCCGCGGCCTTTGGTCAGCGCCCCGGCGCGGCGTATGCACTCGTCGGTGCCTTCCATGCCTTCCACGGCGATGACCGTCTGGTCCCGGAGGACCACGGTCAGGCCGATGTCCAGGGCGGCGATCGCCTTGGCGGCTTTCCAGCCGTAGGCGGCGGTCTTGAGGGTGTCGGCGTCCGGCTTTTTGCCGGCCAGGAGGCCGGGCTTGACGAGCAGGTGCTCGAGCAGCGTGGCGGTGCTCACCAGCTCTATGCCGTCGGCTGAGAATTCTTCCGCTACGGCGGAGAAGATGGCCTTGGCCTTCTTGTCGCGCAGCTTGAAAAGCAGTTTCGCCGCGCGCATATCGGGGATGATCCCGCCGAAGATGTTGACGTGGGGGATGGAGCCCACCATCAGGGCCTGCTTCACGCCGCTGTCGCGCAGGAACTCTATGGGGCCGCCCACGTTGCCCAGGCGGAACCAGCGGGTCTCAACGGCGTAAGCCTCTATCTCTTTGGGGGAAATGTCGTTGAGGGCCACGGCGTAAACCTCGCGGCCGGCCTTCCTGGCCTCGGCCGCGAACAGCAGCGGGAAGCTCCCGCCGCCGGCTATGAGCCCTATCTTTTCAGCCATCAGTCGTTGACCGTGGTTTCCAGCTCCCGCACGTTGCGGCGGGGGCGGGCGATGCCGCGCTTGGAAGTCTCGCAGAAGTCCAGTATCAGCGCGGCTTCAGGCGGCAGGTTCTCGGCGCGGAGCTTGGCTATCGCGTCCTTGAGCAGCAGGCCCTGGAAGAACAGCGTCTTGAAGACGTGCTTGATGGCCTTGATCTGCTCCGGGGTGAAGCCGTTGCGGCGCAGCCCGACGATGTTGAGCGTCACCGGGCGGGCCCGGTCGCCCTGCGCTATCACGTAGGGGATGATGTCCTGGTTGACCATGCCGCCGCCGGAGACCATGGCGAACTTGCCGATGCGGGTGAACTGGTGGATGCCGGCGAGGCCGGAGATGGTGGCCCTGTCGCCTATCTGCACGTGGCCGGCGGGGGCGGAGGAATTCACGAGTATGACGTTGTTGCCCACGCGGCAGTCGTGGCCGAGGTGGGAGTTGGCCATCAGCATGCAGCCCGAGCCCATGGAGGTGAGGTTGGTGGCGTGCGAGCCGCGGTGCAGGGTGACGTTCTCGCGGATGACGTTGTTGTCGCCCATGGTGAAGCGGGTATGCTCGCCCTTGTATGACCAGTCCTGGGGCGGCATGCCGACGTAGGCGGCGCCGGTGAACAGGTTGTTCTTGCCGACGGTGCAGAACTCGAAGATGCACTGCGGGCCGATCTTGGTGCCGGCGCCTATCTGCACGTCTTCGCCTATGACGGTGAACGGGCCTATCTCCACGTTCTCGTCGATCTGGGCCTTGGGGTCTATTACGGCTGTGGGGTGTATCTTAGTGGGCATTTCTCCTCCGAAAAGTTTGAAATTTTAACCGATGGCGAAGGTGAGCTCAGCCTCGGCTGCGGACTCGTCGCCCACCCAGGCCTCGGCCCTGACCTTGCCCAGGTGGCTCTTCACGCGGAGTATCTCCACGTGCATATTCAGCACGTCGCCGGGGACTACCTGGCGGCGGAACTTGGCGCGGCTGATGCCGGCGAAGAAGCCCAGGCGGCCCTTGGTCTCGGGCAGGTCCATCATCATGGCGGCCGCGGTCTGGGCCATGCCCTCGAGCATCAGCACGCCGGGCATGATGGGCTTCTCGGGGAAATGGCCGTGGAAATAGAGCTCGTTGGCGCTGACGCATTTCACGCCGACGCAGTACTTGCCCTCTTCCACCACCTCCACGCGGTCCACCATCATGAAGGGGTAGCGGTGGGGGATGATCTTGAGTATTTCTTCGCAGGGAATGACGCGGACTGGCTTGTAGGGGCGCGGTTTGGTTTCGGTCATAGTTTAAGAGGGGGTTTCCATCAATAGTTTAGCAAAATTGACATTGGCGGCGTGCCCGGGCCGCTCCGCCTCTATGTAGATGTCCCTGAGCGGCAGGCCCGTGAGGGCCAGGTCGCCTATCAGGTCCAGGAGTTTGTGGCGGGCGAATTCGTCGGGAAAGCGCAGGCCGCCCTTGGCGTGGATCTCGTTCTCCGCGATGACCACGGCGTTGTCGAGCGAGCCGCCGCGGGCCAGGCCCGCTTTTTTCAGGGCTTCGAGCTCGTGGGAGAAGCCGAAGGTGCGGGCGGGGGCCACGCGCACCAGGTATTCTTCCGGCGTCAGCGTGAAGTCGACGACTTGGCGGCCTACCAGTTTGTGCGGGTAGTCGTAGGTCAGCTTGATGCGCACGGCGCCCGGCAGGGGGGCGGCGAGGAAGCGGATGTCGCCCTTGACCATTTCCAGGCGCCCGCCTACGGAGAGAGCGGGGCGCTCCTGGCCGGGCTTTTCTGCGCGGCCGGCCCCGTGCAGGGCCGTGGCGAACGGCAGGGCCGAGCCGTCGGCGGCGGGGGGCTCTTCGCCGGTTATTTCTATGTCGAGGTCGTCTATGCCCAGTCCGGCGGCGGCCGAGAGCAGGTGCTCCACGGTGTGGATGGTGTGCGTGCCGTCGGAAATGTTGGTGCCGCGCACGGTGCCCGCAATGCGGTCGAGGCGCGCCGGCAGGGGCTCTTTGAACAGCGGCGAGAGGAACCTGTACCCGGTGGGCCCCGCGGCCGGCAGGAACGTGACCGTGGCGGGCCCGCCCTTATGCAGGCCGATCCCCTCTATGGTTGCGGCGGATTTTATCGTGGTTCGCATTGAGTCGGCGCTGCCGGGCCGAGGCAGGCCTCGGCCCTGACCCGTCAGATCCCCAGCTGCTTTTTTATTTTGCTGATGGCGCGGTGCATTTCGGGGAGCCTGGGGAGCAAAGCTTCTATCTTCATGGCCTGCAGGCGCGGGCGGGCGGTGTGGCCGAAGACTATCTGGTTGGGGCCCAGGCTGGCTATGACGCCGGTCTTGCCCATCACCACCGTGTTGTCGCCTACGGTGAGGTGGTCGGAGACGCCGGCCTGGCCGGCGATGATGACGCCGTTCCCCAGGGTGGTGGAGCCGGCCACGCCCGCCTGGGCTATGATAAGGCAGTTCTTGCCTATCTGCACGTTGTGGGCGATGTGCACCAGGTTGTCTATCTTGGTGCCCGCGCCGACGCGGGTGGTCTCCAGCGCCGCGCGGTCTATGGCCGAGTTGGCGCCTATTTCCACCTGGTCTTCTATCACCACGTTGCCCAGCTGGGGGATCTTCTCGTGGACGCCGCGCGGCGAGGTGTAGCCGTAGCCGTCGGAGCCGATGACGGCGCCGGCGTGGATTATGGCCTCTATGCCGACTTCGCAGCCGTCCATGATCTTCACGCCGGGATAAAGCCGCGAGCGCGCGCCTACTTTCGCGTTGCGCCCGACGTAGCACTGCGCGCCTATGACGGCGCCGGCGCCTACGGCGGCCCCGTCCTCGATGACGGCGCAGGGGCCCACGTGGACGTTCTCGCCGAGCTTGGCCGAGCCCGCGATAACCGCGGAGGGATGCACTCCGGGGGCGGGCAGGGGGCGCATTTCCTTCTCCACCAGCCGCAGGGCCAGCATGAAAGCGTACCTGGGGTTCTTGGTGAACACGGCCGCGCCGGGGAAATCTTTCAGGGCTGCTTCACAGCCGCGCGGGGCCAGCAGGCAGCCGGCCCTGGACGCCAGGGCGGCGGGAGCCTTGACCGGGTCGTCCAGGAAAGCGAGGTCGGCCGGGCCGGCCTTCTCGAGCGGAGCCGCCGCGAAAAGGGGGGTGGCGCCGTCGCCCTGCAGGTCGCCTTCGGCGAGGCGCGCGATGTCGGAGGCGGTCAGCTTCATAGCCCGGCGTCCTCCAGCTTGCGCAACAGCTTGTCTGTCAGGTTGACCGCGCTCTGGCCGTAGAGGATGTTGCGCTTGTCCACTATCACGCTGACCTCTTCCTTGACGGCCAGCTCCCGGAGGGCTACGTAGATGCGCCCGAGCAGGATCTCCGTCTTGCGGCCTTCGTATTCCAGGAGCTCGCGCTCGGACTGGCGCTGCGCCTGGCGCAGCTCCTCTTCCTTGGCCGCCAGCTCGGCGGTCTTCTTCTCGATGGCGGCGTCGATCTCCGGCACGGAGGTGGAGACCGAAAATTTAAAATGGGACACGGGCACCTTGGCCACGCCGGGCATGTCTATGCCGGCGAGGCCCGGCAGGTCCTGGGGCAGGTCCTTGAGGGGCTGGGGCTGGACCGGCTCCCCGGAGGCCGGCTGGGCCGGAGCGGGCGCGGCGGCAGTGGCAGTGGAGACAGCCGCGGGAACTTCGGGGGCGGGGGCCGCGGTAGAAACACCTGCGGCGGCCGCGGCCGAAGAGGCCTGGACCGCGGCGGCTTCCGCCGCGGCGCGGGCGGCGGCCAGGGCGGCATCGGCGGCGGCCTTGGCTTCGGCCACGCTGCGCTGCGTCTCCAGCAGGGAGGGCAGGGTAAGCGCGAACTCGCGCTCCTGGCGGAGCTTGGCCAGCTCGGCCTTGAGGGTGAAGATGCCGGTCTTCCTGGCGTTGAGGGCGTCCTCTTTCTTCTTTATTTCGGCCAGGAACTCCTCGCGGGCCCCGGTGGTGCCCGAGTATTCCTTGAAGACCTTGTCGATGTCCACGTAACCGATGGTGCCGGATTCGCCGCGGTTCTCCTCCAGGAGGAGCTCCAGGGCCGCCGCCGGCGAAGGCAGCAGGGCCAGCGAGAGCAGGAAGATAAGTTTTTTCATTAGTCAGCCTTCCGTTGCCGGGCGCCTAGAACAGGTTGCCCAGCGTAAAGTAGATATCCGAACGCTGCTCGCCGGTCTTGTGGTTGAAGCCGTGGCCCCAGTCCAGCCGGATCGGGAAGGCCGGCGTGGTGAAGCGTATGCCGAAACCGGCGCCCGTCTTCAGGTCCGTGGTGCCGGTGCCTACGCGGGTGCTGATGTTGTCGAAGCCGTCCCACGAGTTGCCGATGTCGAAGAAGAAAGCCCACTGCACTATGGTGCGGCGGCGCTCGCGGGCCAGCGGGAACTTGAACTCTATGTTCATCACGTCGTAGACGCGGCCGCCGTTGAGCGGGCCGATCTGGCCGTTGTTGGAATAGCCGCGCACCGTCTCGGCCCCGCCGAGGAAATAGCGCTCGTAGACGGGCACCTTGGCGGTGTCCCCGAAGCGCCCCACGAAGCCGAAGCGGTTGGCGACGGCCAGCACGAACGGGTAGTCGTCGATGGAGAACAGCTTGAGGTTGTAGCTGTAGGAGAAGGAGGGCTTATAGTAGTTCACGTGGCCCTGCAGCGGGCCGCCGGCGTATTCCAGGCCGATAGAGGCGCGGCTGCCGCGCGTAGGGTCCCAGACGTTGTCGCGGGTGTCGCGCGCGAATTCCAGGTAGACGGAGGAGGTGACGCTGGTGCCCTCGGACAGCTCGCCGAGGTAGACCTCGTCGACTTCGGAGACGCGCACCTTCTCGTAAGTGTAGGAGGTGGTCAGCTTGTACTTGTCCTCCTCGAAGCGCGGCCCCAGGGTGACCTTGCCGCCGGTGCGGCGCTCGGTGTAGGCCGAGATCGTGTCGCGGTAGGGCTTGTAGTGCCTGGTGTTGAAGATATCTACGCCCAGCGAGGTCGGGTGGGTGCCCAGCCAGGGCGTGGACCAGCTCAGGTAATAGTCCTGCACCCGCTTGCCGAAGTTCCACGACAGCGAGGTGCGGTAGGCCCGGCCGAAGAGGTTCATATGGGAGAGCGCCAGCGTTCCGACGAGGCCGTCGGTGGAGGAGATGCCCATGCCGGCGGTCAGCATGCCCGGCTTGCCCTCGGCCACGTCGAAGACCAGGTCCACTTTGTCGGGGTCGGGGGTGGGGTTGATCACGGGGCTGACGTCGTCGATGAAGCCCAGGTTGAAGATCTTCTCCTGGCTGCGGCGGATCTTGGAGGCGCTGAAGACCTCGCCCTCCTTCTGGGTGATCTCGCGGCGCAGCACGTAGGACTTGGTGGCCTTGTTGCCCTCCACGTCGATGTGGTCCACGAAGATCTGGCTGTTCTCCGTGATGATGAAGGTGATGTCCGTCTCTCCGGTCAGCTCGTTGTAGAAGCGTTCCGGGGAGATGGCGGCTTTGAGGTAGCCCTTATCGGCGTACTTGTCCTGGATGCCGCGCAGGGTGCTTTCGAAGCGCTCCTGGCTGAACAGCTTGCCGCGGCGGTATTCCACGGCCGGCAGCAGCTCGCTGGGCAGGTAGACGGTGTTGCCCGCGAAGTAGGTGCCGCCGAACTTCTGCTTGTTGCCCTCGGAGATGGAGATGGAGATGGTGACGCTGGAGCGTTCGCCGTTGAAGGAGACGGACGAGCCGGTGATTTTGAAATCGCCGTAGCCGTTGTTCTTGTAGAAGGTTTCCAGGGCCCTGAAGTCCTCGTCGAGGTCCTGGGGCGTGTAGATCCTCTTGGGGCGGTTCTTGAGCTTCTTTACCAGCTTTTTATGCGGAAAACCGGCCGCGCCTTCCAGTTCCACGGCGGCGACGCGGGCCTTTTTGCCCTCGGTAACCGCGATGGTCAGGAAGCAGAGCGAGGCGGCCGTGTCGAAGCTGACCTCGTAATCGGCCCGGGCGTCGATGAAGCCCTTCTCCCGGTACTTGTCGGTGATCTTGATGAGGTCTTCGCGCACCTTGAGCTCTTCGAAGAAATCCTTTTCCTTCAGGGTCATCTCGTCCTTGACCGCGGACTTGGACAGGCCCTTGGCGCCGGTGACGGTGATCGTCTTGATCATCGGCTTCTCGGCGATGACGTAAACCACCCGCACGGGCGTGGTGGAGCCGGCGGCCTCGGCCAGCTTGGGAGAGAGGGCCCGGCCGGGCAGGTCCTCGATCTCTACGGAGATCCGGTCTACGCTCCCCAGCGCCAGGATGGACTCTATGTCCTGGGCCACGGCTTCCTTCAGATACAGGCGGCCTTTTTTGGCTTTGCCGGCCTTGAGCACGGCCTTGGGCTTCAGGTTGACGGCGCCCCTGACGGCCGTTTCGGCCACTTCCCAGGGGCCGGAGGCGGCGGCGGGCCGCGCTATTTCAGCCGGGTGGAGCGGGGCCGGTTCGGACGCCGGGCCGGTCATGCCGGGCAGGTCCTGCGGTGCGGGGGGGGTCTGGGCGTTCGCGGTGAAATTGAAGAGCGCGAGGAGCAGGAGCGTGTTGGTGAAAAGTTTCATCATCTTCCTTGGAAATACATATCCGCGCCGCGGGCGGCCCGGTTAATATAGATATCTTACTATTTTTAGGGCGCGGTGTTCAGGGCTTCCCCGGCTTGCCGCTGACCTTTTTTATGCTAGAATTAGCCTCGCCGACACCTGCACTGGTATTACGGCCTCTGGCGCCGAACGGTTGCGGGCGCTCTTATCAGATAACGGGAGAACAGATGAAAAAAGTATATATCCTCGATACCAACGTCCTGATCCACGACCCGCTTTCTTTCACCAAATTCGAAGACAACACGGTGGTGGTCCCGATCTCGGTCATTGAGGAACTGGACAATTTCAAGCATACCGCCGACGAGCGCGGCAAGAGCGCCCGCATCGTCTCGCGCAAGCTCGACGAATTCCGCGCCAAGGGCAAGCTGAACGCCGGCGTCAAGACCGAGGCCGGCGGCACGCTGATCGTGGACCTGGACCACGAGCAGGTGCTGCCGAAAGAGTTCAAGCTGCTGGAGATGGATAACCGCATCCTCAATACCGCCTACTGGTACGAGCAGAAAAAGCACAACACGATCCTGGTCACCAAGGACATCAACCTGCGCCTCAAATCCGAGGCCGTCGGCATCAACACCGAAGACTACGAGGCCGGCAAGGTGAACGTGGACGAGCTGTACCCCGGCCTGGTCACCATAGAGGTCTCCTCCGCCTCGGTGGACAAGTTCTATAAGGAACATTCCATAACCAGCCCCGACAAGGACCTTTCCCCCAACGAGTTCGTGGTGCTGCACGCCAAGGAGGACCCCAAGAAGTCCGCCCTCGCCCGCGTGGACCCGTCCGACTCGGCGAAGCTGCGGGCGCTGAACCCCGAGCCCTCGCCGTGGGGCATCCGCCCGCTCAACAAGGAACAGCGCTGCGCCATGGAGCTGCTCCTCGACGATTCCGTCAAACTGGTCACCATGCTCGGCGCGGCCGGCACCGGCAAGACCCTGATGTCGCTGGTCTGCGGGCTGCAGAAGTCCGTAGAGGAGAGCGTCTACCGCAAGCTGATCATCTGCCGCCCGATAGTGCCCGTCGGCAAGGACATCGGCTTCATTCCCGGCACCAAGGAAGAGAAGCTTTCCACCTGGATGGGCGCCATCTATGACAACCTCGAATACGTGATGGACAAGAAGCACCCCGAGGGCGCCATAGAGAAGTTCGAATACCTGCTGCAGAACGAGAAGATAGAGATCGCCTCGGTGACGCATATCCGCGGCCGCTCGCTGCCCAAGCAGTACATGATCGTCGACGACGCGCAGAACCTGACGCCGCACGAGATCAAGACCATCCTCTCCCGCGCCGGCGAGGGCACCAAGGTGGTCGTCACCGGCGACCCGTACCAGATAGACAATCCCTACCTGGATATCGCGTCGAACGGCCTGACCTACATCGTGGACCGCATGCGCGGCCAGAAGCTCTACGGCCACCTGACGTTCACCAAGACCGAGCGCAGCACCCTCGCCGCCCTCGTCGCCGAACTGTTGTAAACCTTCGGTCAAAAATAAGGAACGCCGGGCCCCGCCCGGCGTTTCCTTTTTTTAAATACATTTTTTGCGGCGCGGCCTGCCCGGCGGCCTACCGTGCGGGCAGGAACGCAAAATCGGCGTCGCGCACACCGTGCGCGCGCCTGCCGCTCTCAGGCTCGGCGCTACGCAAGCCTCGCCTTCCGAGGGGCTTTTGCTAACCCTGCCCGCACGGTCTCCGCCGGTTTAGTCGTTGTGTGTATGTGCGGTGGAGGCAACTGGAGGGGAGAGCGCAGGGGCAGGGTTAGCAAAACCCTCGTGAGGCCCGAGCTTGCATAAGCGCGAGGGCCGAATCGCGGAGCGAGGCCACGGTGTGGCCGAGCGCGTTTTGCGTTCCTGCCCCTGCGCTCTCC
>Ga0209066_10001268_pt1 | contig 34053 bp, 28 predicted proteins | sample All_14_2_FD_187198 | JGI IMG/M metagenome (GOLD analysis project Ga0209066, IMG submission 187198) | Freshwater microbial communities in response to fracking from Pennsylvania, USA - Allegheny Zone_MetaG_DW_15 (SPAdes) (version 2) ... | reverse complement strand
CCTCATAGGTGTAGGTGGACGTGGTGGTGACCGAGCCCTGCCTCACGACCGAGGACGTGCGCTGGCCTGCGGCGTCGTAGGTGTAGGTGGCCTCTGTCTGCGTGGAGGCATCCGTGTAGCGCGCAAGACGTCCGGCGGCATCGTAGGCGTAGGTGACCTCGTCTGTGTCGGCGAGCGGGCCTTCTGCGATGCGGCGTCCGGTCGCGGCATCCCAGGTGAAGGTCGTAACGACCGAGTCAGATACGCTTATGCTCTCGAGGCGGTTGGCGGAGTCGTACTTGAGCTCTGCCGCTGACCCGCCCTCACGTTCGATCCCGGTGATGTTGCCGCTGCCGGTCTGGTAGGCGTAGGTGGCCGTCGCGCCACCGATCGTCGCCTGCGACAGGCGCCCGGTATCGGTGTAGGTGTAGGTGCCCGACTCGGTCCCGCCGAGCGAGAACGGCAGGCTCTCGGCTCTCTTGCGTCCGGTCGTGGCGTCGAAGGTGTAGGACGCCGCGCCGGAGAAGCCCTCGCCTGACTGGGTCTTCACCCTGCCTGCGGGATCGAACGTGCGGGACGACCCGGTGCCGCGGAAGCTCCATGCCGTGAGGCGTCCGGCGCCGTCGTAGGTGTCGGCGTGCCAGGTGAGATCCCCTGCCGCCGAGTCCGTGACCCGTGTTTCTTCACGGCTGGAGTCGTTGTAGGTGACGGTCGTGGTGGTGTTCCCGCTGCTGATCGTGAGGGTGGCAAACGACGGTCCGCTTGCCGGGTATGCGGTCACCGTCTCGCGCACGGTGCGGGCGGCCCCTTGCTCGACGCGGCTTGCCGTGACGCGCGAGTGGGCGTCGTAGGCGTAGGTGGCGGTCTCTGTCGCGCCGAGCCAGAACGGCAGGCGCTCGGCGCTCTCGCTTCCTGTTACAGAGCACAAAGACGGATTCTCAAATCCAGAGCAGGCTGGACTCATTCTCCTCGATAAGCCGCAGTCCCTGCGCACATAGGCACTGACGCATCAGCTCCCAGCGCTCGGGCGTGTCGATGTGCAACGCCAGGGATAACCCATCATCATGTCGCTGAAGGAGAACTGCTGCCCTACCGCAGTCGGATGGCTCATCCCGTCCGACTGGCAGAGCAAGCATCGTCCCCCTATCGAAAGCATCCCCGCTCGAAAGCAACATATCTTCGACGTATGGCCACGCACAACTCAACCACTGCGCATCTTTGACCTGCACGCCGAGCACCTCCGCAGAGTACCGACCCCAGTGAACTTCCAAGTGATGACGCTCGACCTGGGATTCAACCCATAGCCGCAACCCTCCAACATCATGGCGAGCAAGCGAAGGTCCGCTCAACAGGATGTTGGGGGCAGACTCGGATACCGTCAGCGCACAGTGTATGACAGCTGCGACCGCACGCAGTCCCAGTGAGTCAATTGGGGCTGACCCCATGGCAGGACGCAAGTCCACCACCGTCCAGAAGGCACTCGCCTGTCGCTTCACACGGGCACCTCGCTCACCCTACTTGATCTTCTTGAACAGCAGGGAGTACCGCTGTATGGCTGCTCCGATTTTGACCTGCCAGTGATAGTACGCGGCGTGTCCCTTGTGACCGTGAAGCGCGATGTTCCACAGAACATCCTTTGCCTTGTACGCCAGCCCCACAACCGCCTGCCTGCTCGTGTACACGGTGGCGCGACCCACAGTTCCAGATGCGACACCGGGACCGAAAGCGTAGACACCGGCACCCACCAACCCTCCAATCGCTGCGCCCACCGCAACGTAACGCCAGAACGTTCCCCTACCCCACATCTTCCGGAAGATTCCGGGCGTGCTTCGATTACGGAACCAGTATACGAGGGCGCCGATAACCGCTCCCGCGACCAAGCCAATCCCAGCAGTCGCGGCCAGTGCGAACTCTCCGCTCGGATCGACCTTGCCCACCGGGTCCCCGCCGCAGTACTGATACGCGCTCTCCTCACCATCGGCCTTGGCCGGGTCCTTGGTGATGAACTGGCAGGTGGCAGGATCATAGTTGCGCTGGGAGTGGTAGTAGAGGCTGCAGTGCTCGTCAAAGGCGTAGCCGGCGTAGCGAAGTACGCTCCGCGTGGCGGGTAGACTGCGAGAACGCTGCGACCTACCAGCTCATGCACTGAGTCATTCCGGATTCGCACGCCAAGCGTACACAACGCGTCCGACCAGCATGAACACCAGTGCGGATGCCAAGCCAGCGAGCGAAGTAAGCAGCACTAACCCAGCCTCATCCACTGACCTTGAGAGGATGTAGAACAAGGCGCCCGAAACGACTGGTGACACTGCTGCAAGTATGAGTAGGGTTCGGACCGCTGCGAGCATGGCGGACCGTTCTGGCCGACTGTGCAGCCATCGGCTCCATAGCCAGAGCGTAGCCGCAGGCGACGCGATGATTGCGAATACGCCCCCCGTGGAAGCTAGTGGAAACGCAGACGCAGCGAGCCCCCGCACGAACCCAGCGCCCAGAGCAACTGCGACGGTAACCAGCATCGCATCGCGCAGAGAACACTCACGCATCGCCCACAAAGAGAGAAGCATGGCAGCATCCACCACCGCAACAGACGTCGCAATAGCAACTCCAGAATCGAACGTCAGGGCACGCTCACGGCCAAGGAGCATCATCACCAGGAGACAGACGTTTCCCACTAGCGGCCACATCAAGACAAGTAAGGCGGACTTGTCCCACAGCGAATAACCTCGAACCAGTTCTCCTTCTTGACGCATGCGCAGCCCCCTACTTCAGATTCGCAAGGTACTTGAAGGTCTCTAGGTACTTCCTGCTCGCGCTCTTTGCTGCAGTAGCCCGCCAGCCTCTGGGGAGCCCGTGTCCGAGCTCGTACGCACTCCAGTAGTTCGGGTCATCGGGACGCTTGTCCCCGAGATGCTGCACCAGATTCCCATGTGCGTAGATGTCCTGTAACGGGTGCAGTCCCCTGCCAAGCATACGCGCGGCCAGGTCCTTCCTTCCGTTTCGCACGTACCACTCGGCCTGACTCTTGAAACTAGCCGCTGCGTCCTTGCGGCTATCCACCCCTCCCGGCGCGAAGTACGCTTTCGTGATGTCCCACGTCTTGGCAGCTCGGGTGTTGAAATGGTACCTGTATCCCGTCCCGATGGAACTTGCGAACGGGTTCCAGTCCATTTCGCGGGCACCGAAACCAATCCAGTCGGCATATGTCGCTCGAACACCCACGCTCTTCGCAATAGCCTTCGAGACGTCCCTGTGGAAGGTTGTGTCTGCCCACAGTCCGCTCGGATCCACCTTCCCCACCGGGTTCCCGCCGCAGTACTGATACGCGCTCTCCTCGCCGTCGGCCTTGGCGGGGTCCTTGGTGATGAACTGGCAGGTGGCAGGATCATAGTAGCGCTGCGAGAGGTAGTAGAGGCCGGAGTGCTCGTCGAAAGCGTATCCGGCGTAGCGCAAGATGTTGCGCTCGGCGATGGCTGCTGCCGTGGCCGCATCGATCTCGGGGGTGGCCGCCGTGAGCGTGCGCGTGGGGTTGCCGTAGGCGTCGTGGTCGTAGCGGGCAAACGGTGTGCCCGCACCGTCGGTGAGCTCGCGCACGTCCCCGCGGTCGGTGGTCACGATGCCGAAGGCGACCGGCGAGGTCTCACTCGACGTGTAGATGCCGCCGTAAGGGCGTCCGGTGGCATCGGTGAGGTAGTCGATCCGCCAGGCGCTCGTGGTGGTGCCCTCTTCGCTTTCCGCATCGAGTGAGAGCAGCGTGAGCCCCTCATAGGTGTAGGTGGACGTGGTGGTGGCAGAGCCCTGCCTCACGACCGAGGAGGTGCGCTGGCCTGCGGCGTCGTAGGTGTAGGTGGCCTCTGTCTGCGTGGAGGCATCCGTGTAGCGCGCAAGGCGTCCGGCGGCGTCGTAGGCGTAGGTGATCTGGTCGGGGTCGGCGAGCGGACCTTCTGCCGTGCGGCGCCCGGTCGCGGCATCCCAGGTGAAGGTCGTAACGACCGAACCGGACGCGCTCACGTTCAAAAGGCGGTTGGCGGAGTCGTAGAGAAGCGTCGCGGTCGGCTCGGTGCCCCGCCTGATCCCGGTGATGTTGCCGCTGCCGGTCTCGTAGGCGTAGGTGGTGAGAGCCCCGCCGATGGTGGCTTTGGCCAGGCGCCCGGTCTCGGTGTAGGTGTAGGTGCCCGACTCGGTCCCGCCGAGCGAGAACGGCAGGCTCTCGGCTCTCTTGCGCCCGGTCGTCGCGTTGAAGGTGTAAGACGCCGCACCGGAGAAGCCCTCGCCTGACTGGGTCTTCACCCTGCCTGCGCTATCGAGCGTGCGAGAGGACTCGGTACCACGGAAGCTCCATGCCGTGAGGCGTCCGGCGCCGTCGTGGGTGTCGGCGTGCCAGGTGAGATCCCCTGCCGCCGACTCCGTTGCCCGCGTGGCTTCACGGCTGGAGCCGTCGTATGTCACGGTCGTGGTGGTGTTCCCGCTGCTGATCGTGAGGGTGGCAAACGACGGTCCGCTTGCCGGGTATGCGGTCACCGTCTCGCGTACGGTGCGGGCGGCCCCTTGCTCGACGCGGCTTGTCGTGACGCGCGAGTGCGCGTCGTAGGTGGTCGCAGTCGTCTTGACGTGCTCGCCGGTCGCGCTCTTCGTGTACTCGAGCACCGGACGCGAGAAGGCGTCGTAGGTGGTAGCGGTCCGCATCCCGTCAGGCGCGGTCACGCTCACTGCGCGTCCGGCCGTATCGTAGGCCGTCTGTGTCACCGCACCGGCATCGGTGGCCTGAACGACGCGCCCGGCCCGGTCGTAAACAGACGACTTCGTGATGCCATCCGCGTCGCGCCCGGCAAGCACCCAGCCGAGCGTGTTGTAAGCCGTGGTGGAGGCTGCCTGCTCCCCGGCGCGGGCAGATACCTGCCTGCCAAGCAGGTCGTAGGCGTAGGCGGTCGTCGCCCCGTCAGAGGTCGTGCTCGAGATGAGGCGCCCGCCGATGTCGTAGGAGAGAGTCGCCGTCAGCGTCTCGCCGTCTTCTGCGGGCACGGTCTCGGTGAGCTTGAGCCCGCCATCGTCATAGGTGTAGGCGCTCCAGCTGCCGTCGGGCTTGGTGACACGCTCGACTAGGCCATTCGGGTAGTAGGTGGTGACGGTCGCACTGCTCTCGCCCGGTGCGTATTCGCTCGCGAGCTGGCCGTAGACGTCGTAGTCGTAGCGGGAGGCGGCCCCGAAGTCCCACGTGAGCACATTTCCCTCGGGCAGTGAGCGTTCGAGGTTGCCGCGCGCGTCGTAGATCGACACGCCGAGCCCCGAAAGGCGGCTGTCATCTGATGTGAACTCGCGGCCCGAGGCGTCGTAGGCACGCTCGACGCTCCACTCACACACGCTGGTCTCCGGAGCCTGGTGCTCGTCGCGGATAGCGTGCCCGGCGGCATCGTAGGCATGCGTGAGAAGGTCGCTGGTCTCGCCCTCTGCGCTTTGCCGGTACGACCGTACCTCACGCCCGAGACAGTCGTATTCGCTCACGCTCGTCACACCCGCGGCATCGGTGGTGCGCACCGCCCGCCCCGCAAGGTCGAAGCCGACCTGTGTCACGAGCGTACCGGACGCGTCGTATGACGCGGTGAGGTTGCCGAAGCCGTCGATCGTCTTGGTCTGGGTCAGGTCGACAGGAGCCGCGACGGAGGAGAGCTTCACGCCCTTCTGCGTGACGGTTCGCGCCTCGCCTGAAGGGGCGAAGTCCGCGTAGGTGGTGACCGCCCACGTCGTGGGATCCAGCTGCTCGCGCTCTTCTGAGAGCAGGCCCTCTGCCGTGTAGACGTACTCGGTCACAGCGCGGTCGTGCTCGGTGAGCTGCCGCTCTTGGCGCACGACCTCACCGGTGCCCTCGAAGCCGGTGGTGCCGTGAGTGTAGTAGATGGTGGATCCGCGCGGGTCTGTCACGCGGACGAGCTGGTCGAGCACATCGTAGGAATACGCGGTGCGGTGACCCTCCTCGTCCCACTCGTAGAGCGTGTTGCCTCTCGAGTCCATCTGGCGGCGCACGGTCTTGCCGACAGGCGATACCTCTTCGACCGTCTCGTTGGCCGGGTTGTACGCGTAGGTCCAGGTCACGGTGGCCTCGTTCGAGACCGTCGGGCTGGTCATCGATGCGGTGGTGCCGGTCGGGTTGAGCGTGTAGGTGCAGGTGATCGAGGCATCTGTGACCCACCCGCCCAAAGCGCCCAGGGCATGCCCGTACGTTGTGACGGTCACAGCCTGACCGCTCACGGAGAACTCCGTGTCGGCCCGCTCTTCGCTCGGAGCAAGGCGCTGCAGTGCACTGGTGCGCTCAAGCCGTCCATCCGCGCCGTACGCGAACTCCCAGGCCGGGCTTGTGCTCGCCTCAATGCTCCCGGCGACACCGAGCGAGGTCATCTTCCCTGCCGTGTACCCGTAGTCGACGGCATACTCGCAGTCAGCATCCCCGTCGTAGCGGGTGACCGACGGCGTGCCTGAGGTCGCATAGGTGACCGTGCGCGTGCCGGCCGTTGTGGCATAGGTGGCCGAGGCCACGTGCCCGCCGGAAAGCGCGACGGTGATCGACTGGCCGTTTGCCGCGGTGATCACAAGCGAGCCGGGTGCCCACGTGTACGTGACGATGTTGCCGTGCTTGTCTTGGACAGACAGCAGCCGTCCGGTCGCAGCGTCGAAGGACTCGCGCGTACGCTCCTTGTCAGTGAGCACCCACCTGGTGCCGGACTGCTCAAGCGTCAGGCGGTCGTAGCTGCCGTTTGGCGCGAAGTACGTGCCGCCGCTCAGCACGAAGGAGTGCTCGTCGCCCGAACCATCGGTGTACACGGCGCCGTAGGGGCTCGCCTGGATGGTGCGCTCGAAGCCGAAACGCCAGCCCGGCGCGCCGGCAAGCATCCCGGGCGCGGTGCTCTCGCTGCTGTAATGCCGCGTGACCTGCGCCTCTGGACCGTATGAGGCGATGGCGAGGTCGGTGACATCGGCCTGAAGCGTACCCTCATCGAGGGCGCTTGCGAGCGAGTGCTCGGCCGCCTCGCCGATGTCGTAGACCGTGTCCTGGTCAAGATCGTTCACGCGAACGGTGCGGTTGTCGAGCGTCGGGCCGTATGTGGCGCAGCTGTAGAGACTGGCCACTTCGCCGATCGCGTTGACGGGCAGGACCCGGAACCAGTAGTTCACCGAGTCGTAGTACGACGCGACCGTGCCCTTCTCGTACATGCGCTCCGGGCTGTCAGGAAGGTCAAGACCGGGCCCGGCGTAGCGGTAGACCGTCCCCGCATCAAGCGCGCCGAGCCAGAAGCGGTTGTTCGCGGGGTCGTAGCAGCCACCCACGACCCGTGTGGCACCCTGGTCGATCGGCCACTGGTTCGCCACCTGGTAGTCAGTGAGCCGGATCTTCGTGACGTGCGCCGCATCAGTGGCGCTCCACTGCATCAGGTAAAGCGCCGTACCATCAACAAGGACGCCGTTGATGTACTCGGAGACCATCGGGATCGTCTTGTCATAGAGCCACGCGCCGGTGCGGTCGTACACGCGGATCGTGTACCCGTCCCATGCAGTGCCGCCGGCCAGCGTGTAGCACACGTTGTAGATGCGCTCACCGTCAGAGGCGAGCAGGATGTTGCCGTCGCTGCCCGCGACGGGCTGCGCGATGCTGCGGGCAAGCAGCGGCGAACTGAACTCAAACGTCGCGGTCTGAGTCGATTCCGCACTCGCGCTCTTGGCGACGCCTGATATGGTCGTGGGTGTGTCAGCCCGGCCGTTGTAGATGAAGCCGTCCAGGTAGAATGCGGAGTAGATCCCTGCGGCACCGAACGAGGGACCGACGGTCCCGTAGTCGCGCCCCTCCGTCGTTCCGTTCAATCCGGTGCCGATCTTCTTCCAGGCGCTCGGCCCGGCATACCCGCCCCAGGCGCGAACATACAGGTACGTCCCGTCGGTGACGACGACACCGGCTCCGTCCTCGTCAGGAACGGCGACCGAGCCCTCTTTGGTCGCGGCCCGGGGGCTCGCGGCCCTCGTGAGCGCGTTTCGGGATGCAGGGGTCCACGTCGTGATCTCGGAACCAGGCGGTGCGATGCCCAGCCCTTCTGAGGACCACGTGGTCGTGGACGCACCGAAGACCTGGCCGACCTGCTCGTAGCTGTCACCGTCAAACATCATGATCTTGTAGCCTGAGGCCCGCGCTGCCGGACTCCAGGCCAGATCGACAGCGCCACGGCCGACGCGCGGGAGGTCGTTGGGCGTATCGGCAACCGCATCCCCGTCGCGGTCGACCTCGCGGAACCAGTCAAACGCGCGATGCGAGGAGCCCGACACATCGGTGACCGGGTCCGGCACGGTCGTGTAGTTCACCACAAGGCGCGGCCGCAGCGACGCATCGGAGTACTCCTTGGAGTAGAACTTGCGCCAGTGCGTGGTGTTCTGGGTGCCGTCCTCGTACTGCTGGCATGCAAGCCCGTAGTTGGGCGCAGCGCCTGACACCCAGTCAGCGACGAGACTCTTCACCTCAGGCTGACTCCAGTTGACCCATACACCACGGCCCGTGACCGGCTGACTCGCGATCACGGTGCTTGCGGGTCGCGTGTTCCACGTTGTGGCATCACTCCATGCCGACACCGGACGGCACAGATACGTGGTCGTCGCGGTGGAAGGGTAGTAGGTGTGGAACTGATAGATCGAGAACGTGGCCGAGTCCACGCGCGCAAACGACGGGATCGAAGAGACGTCGAACTGCAGGAACGAGCGGTTGTGACCGGTCGTCGCGTCGTAGTAGCCGGTCCGGAGCTCGGTCGATGTGCCGTAGGCGGTGGTCGGGTACTTCGATGAGGCGTATGTGTCCGTGCCGGATACCGCCGTGAGCGACGGGTCCACGTACACCGGATAGACGCGGTCCGGGTCCGCGAGCCACTCGCGCGATACCTCGTAGGTGACGATGCCGCCGCCTTGTGTGGGTGTGACCGTCAGCGTCGATTCCGCGCAGTACTCGGGGTTGCCGGCACCATCGCTGCTGGAGTCGAACACCACCAGCTCCCCCAGTGCGAAGACCACAGAGCCGGTGTCCGGGTCGGCAAGCACCCACCCGCGTGAGAAGTCACGTCTGAAGTCCAGATCTCCGCTGTCCACGAAGAAACGGAACGTATCGGGTGCAAGAGGTGTCGAGAGCTCAAGCGTCTCCTTGACGCCACCGGCGAACGTCTCGTAGACCAGGTCCGTGCCAAGCGCCACCCGGGCGTAGCGCACCGACGATCCATCCATGAGCGTGGCGCCCTCGCTCGCACCGAGAAGGTCGATCCCGACCACGTGTCCCGCCGCCTCGACGCGCGCAGGCGACCCGCCTGGCTGCTGGGGCCCGAAGGACCGCACCACCGGCGCGGACGCCGTGCGCGCCCGGCCCGTGGTGCGGTCCAAGACCATCGTGGTGTCGATGTCGATCCAAGCACCGGTGTCGTCCCTATGGTGGACCGGCTCCTCGGATATGACCGCGGTGATCGAGCCGTCGGAAAGCCGGTAGTGCTTGGCGTGCTCGGAGCGGCGGGATATGTCCTCTACCGCACCAGGAGGGACCGGCGAGAGGGACTCATCGGGCGCGGCCTCGGGTGCGGACAAGACGCTCGTCACGGGCTCAGCGGCGGAGGCAGACGCCACCGCGTAAAGCGGAGAGCCAATCGCAAGCGTTGCCGAAAGCATGATCGACGTCAGTCGTGCCGTCAGGCGTCCCCGTACTCCAATCACGGCGCCCCTTCACCCAAGAGTGGATACTGTTCTTACGTCTATCAGAGTGGCGAACCCCGGAACAGCCTTGACATGTTATGACTGGTGTGTTCCAGTGCTCCACCTTTCCAAGCTCAGGTAGACTGCCGGGTGGCCATCCCGCGGCCTACCGCCCTTGCGATGGAGCGTTCCGGGGCGCTTCATCGCCAGCGCGAACGGCGAAAGGCCCGCGTACGTCCCACTCCGATAGAATGGACGACATGACCGCAGACGCCCTGCACACCTGGATCCTCGCCATCCGCCCGAAGACGCTGCCCGCCGCTGCATCGAGCGTGATCGTGGGCACCGCGCTCGCGTGGCATGACGGCGGGTTCTCGCTCGGCCCCGCACTCGCGGCCCTCGTGATCGCGCTCTTGCTGCAGATCGGCAGCAACCTCGCCAACGACGTCTACGACGACGAGCGCGGGGCGGATACCGCTGACCGGCTCGGCCCCACCCGCGTCACGCACACCGGGCTGCTCACGCGCACGCAGGTGAAGACCGGCATGAAGGTGGTGCTCGGCCTGGCGTTCGTGCTCGGCCTCTACCTCACCTGGATGCGCGGTCCGCTCGTGCTGGTGATCGGCGTGGCCGCCATCATCGCCGCGGTGGCGTACACCGGGGGGCCCTACCCGCTCGGCTACCACGGCCTCGGCGAGGTGTTCGTCTTCCTGTTCTTCGGGCTCACCGCGGTCGTGGGCACGTACTGGGTGCAGACCGACACCACCACGCCGCTCGTGTGGCTCATGGCCGTGCCGCCTGGCCTCATCATCACGGCGATCCTCGTGGTGAACAACCTGCGCGACATCGAGCAGGACCGCGTGGCCGGCAAGCACACGATCGCGGTGAGTATCGGCGTTCCCGCCACCAAGATCGAGTACGCGCTGTGCATGGCCGGGGCGTACCTGGTGGTGGCAGGCGCAGTCGCAGCCGGGGCACTACCGGCGACCACGCTCGCGATCGCTCTCTCCGCGCCCATCGCCTGGCGCGCGTGGCGCATCGTAGCGGCGCAGGCGGGAAGGCCGCTCAACAGCGCGCTCGCCCTCACGGGGCAGACGGCGCTCGTCTTCAGCGTGCTGTTCGCGCTCGGGTTGCTGCTTGCGCGCTAACGCGCCGAGCGCCTCCAGCGGGTGGTGAGCCGCTCGGCCAACTCGATGGTCTCGTAGAGCACCACACCGGCGAGCGCCATCGCGAGGATCCCCGCGAACATACGCGGATAGTCGATGCGGCCCCACGAGTCCATGATGAACCAACCCAGGCCGTCGGTGCCGGCGATGGACTCGGCGAGGAACAGCACGGCCACGGCCGTTCCCGTGCTGATGCGCAGCGCTGTGAAGATGTCGGGCAGCGCGGCCGGGAACACCACGTGCCGCGCGATGTCGAGCCGGGTCGCGCCGAGCGATCGCACGGAGAGCACCGCGCCCTCAGGGATCGCGCGTGCGGCATCGCGAGCGGTGAGCAGGATCTGGAAGAAGACGATCGTGGCGATCAGCACGATCTTCGAGATGTCACCCAGACCGAAGATGACGAGCAGCACCGGCAGGAAGACGACCTTGGGCACGGGGTACGTGAGGAACATCAGCGGTGCGAAGACGCTGTCGGCCAGAGCGGAGCGGCCGATCGCCAGCCCGAGCGGGACCGCGAGCACCGTTCCGATGGCCATCGACGCCACCACGCGCCAGAGCGAGAGCGCCGCGTGCGGCAGCAGCTCGGGCGCAAGCGACACGAACACCGGCAGCGCCTCGGCGGGTCCCGGAAGTGCGGGCGACCGCAGCGCGAGCGCCAGGACCTGCCACCCGGCGAGCAGTGCGGCGATCGCGATCGCGTATCCTGCGGGGCGACCCACCCCTCGCCTCACGGACGCACCACCGCCTCGGCATGCAGGGCGCCCTCGCCCGCGAGTATCTCCCTGAGCTCCGCGCACCGCTCGTGGAACACCGGGTCGAGCCGGTAACCGGGCTCCCCCATTCCGGGATTCTCAACGACCGCACGGACCGACCCCGGTGACGGCGACATCACCACCACCCGCCCGCCGAGGAACACCGCCTCCTCGATCGAGTGGGTCACGAGCACCTGCGCGTGCCCGCGGCGACGCCAGAGGTCGAGCAGCACGTCTTGCAGGTCCTCGCGCCTGAGGGCGTCGAGCGCCGAGAGCGGCTCGTCCATGAGAAGCAGGTCGGCGTCGAGCGCCACCGCACGGGCCAGGCCCACGCGCTGTCGCATGCCGCCCGAAAGCTCACCCGGGTACGAGCGTGCGAACTCCCCGAGCCCCACGCGCTCGAGGGCCTCACGCGCGCGCTCGCGCGCCTCACGACGGTCCGCGCCGCGGATCCGTAGGCCGAGCGCGGCGTTGTCCTCGGTTGTCTTCCAGGGAAGGAGCCCGTGCTCCTGCAAGATGAGCGACGTCTCGCGGCGAGCCCCGGTGAGCGGCGCACCGCTGATGCTCACGGTGCCGCGCGCGGGTGCGAGCAGTCCCGCCGCGAGCAGCAGCATCGACGACTTGCCGCACCCGCTCGGACCGATCACCGCGACCGGCTCACCCGCGCCCACGGTGAGCGACAGCCCGTCGAGGGCCTGGACCACACGGTCCTGGCCCTCGTAGCGGAGGCCGACGTTCTCGAAGGCGAGAAAGGTCATCGCGCGAGTACTACTCCGCGTCCAACAGGTCGGCGGGCGTCACCTCGGCGGTGAGGTACCCGCGCTCGGCCATCCAGTCGAGCACGGACTGCACCTGTTCGGCAGTGGGCGGCTCGGCCATCGGGTAGCTGCTGACCTCGTAGGTATCGGCGAGCGCCTCCGGGAGGCCTGCCTTGGCGACCAGCGTGGTGCGGAAGTCATCCGGGGTGGCGGACAGGTCGGCCACCGCGGCATCCCACGCCTCGAGCAGGGCGTCGAGCGCGGCGGCCCCACCCTCGGCCTCGATGTACTCGCGGCTCACGACCAGGACGCTCTGCGAGATGTTCTCGGACGCCGTGGTGTCGTCGCCGCCGGCGACGATCGTGGCGCCCTGCTGCTCGGCGAGGCTCACGAACGGCTCGGGGAGCGAGGCGGCCTTCAGCTGCCCGGACATCATGAGCTGAAAGCGGACCGGCATCTTGGGGACCTCTTCTTTGACCACGTCGGCGGCGTTCACGCCCGCCTCGGCCATGAGTCTGTCGAGCACATACTCGGTGATGGTACCCGCCGCGGTTCCCACCGGCGTGCCGGCGAGGTCCTGAAGCGAGGTGACGCCGGAGCCCGGCGCCGCCACGATCGCGAAGCGTCCCTCGGCGGTGCTCGCGCCAAGCATGACGGTCGGGATGTAGACGGGTGTGCCGGAGGCCTGAAGCTTGGCGGCCACGATGATGTCGGTCATGAGTGCGTCCACCGAGCCAGCGGTGAACGCGGCCTGACACTCCTGCGCGCTCTGGAACGTGACGATCTCCACGTCGGCCAGACCGGCCTCGGTGAAGTGGCCCTGCTCCTCGGCGACCCACAGCGGGAGGGCGTCTTGCGTGGCAAGCGTGCCGATCACGAGCGGCGCGGCGGCAGGCGCCTGCGCACCGGGCGAACCGGTGGCGACCTCGGTGTCATCGGCCGCCGAGCACCCCGCGAGCGCGAACATGGCGGCGGCGAGAACGGCCGCCGCAAGTGCGGCTTTCATCGTGCGGGCAAGGACAGGTTGCATCTTCATGCGTCTCTACTCTCCCTGGATCCGAACTCTGCGAGCCATGAGTCTACACCGGTTCACGCACTTCGGCACATCCGGGCGCGCCGACCCCGCGGATGGAGGGCGGCGGGTGGTCGCTACGGAGAGTCAGGTGCGGTCGGGGGCGCGTAGTCGGGGTCACCGAGGCAGTAGAACGACCCGTCGCGGGAGCCCACGTAGATGCGGCCCTGCCACACGATCGGCGTGGACTCGAAGCTGCCCGCCGGGAAACTCGCCACCCGCGTGACGCCGACGCTCCACTGGTTGCCGGCGCGGTCCTTGAGCGGCACGCCGCCCTCGGCCTGATAGTCGATCCGGTAGACGTTCATGCGCGCCCCGTAGCCGCCCTGGATGATGTAGTCGTCCACCATGATCGGCGTGGAGATGCCGCCGCCCACCCCGTCCTTGAACACGAGCTTGGGCGTGGGCAGCCCGGCCTGCCCCTGCGGCCCGCTCACGGTGCCCTCCGTCTCGTCCTGCGAGACCACGTACAGGTTGCCGTCGATCGCGGTGAACGCGGCGAGTGCCGGGCGCGAGCGGTCCGACCCGTACGCGTCGTTCACGCTCACCGAACCGATCACGCCGCCCTGCCAGTCGGCGAAGGTGCGGTTACCTGTGGGGAAGAACCACACGAGCGCCTCGTCGGCGGGCTTGCGGGGGTCGAGCTTGAGCACGCCGCCCGAGCCGGGGATGTACTGCTTCTCGACCGCCTGGAGGATGTGGCCGTCCGATGTGGTGACCGGCGAGCCGTCCAGGTCCGAACCGATCCAGTAGTCCCACACCACCGACAGGTCGCTCTTGTCCAGTCCGTAGACATGACCCGCGCCCGAGGCGAGGTAGATCGTATCGCCGATGACCGAGGGCGAGCTCTCGAGGACCCGGTTGCCGCCGTGTGACGCGGCGCGCTCGTCCCCGATCAGGAGCTGCTCGGCCAGTATCTTCGGCCACCGGTGACCGCCGCGCTCCTCGGTCCGCGAGGGGTCGACGGCGTACACGTGGCCCGTCTCGATTGCCACGTACAGCGTGTCTCCGATCATGATCGGGCTCGAGTCGGCATCGCGGCTGTAGCTCCTGCTCGGAGGCGCGGTGAGCCGCCAGAGCTCCTTGCCGGTCTCGAAGTCCACGCACCGCACCGGCGCGATCGACGGGTCCGACATCGCGCGCGGGAAGCCGCGACGCGAGCCGCACACCACGGCGAGCTTGCCCGTGTCGGGCATTCGGAACACCGTGGGGCTGCCCTTGATCACGTCGTCGAACGTGTACGCCCAGAGCTCTTCGCCTGTCTCGGCGTCGATCTTCACCAGGTTGTGGTCGAAGCCGCCGACGATCAGGTAGAGCTTGCCGCCCTCGCGCACGAGCGCCGGCTGACCCGTCCAGCCGGTACCCGCCCACTGCACCATCCCGCTCGACGAGGCGGTCCCGCCGGTGGTGCCCGAGCCGATCGAGGTACGCCAGATGACCTCGAGCTTCTCGGGAACCGGCCCCACGCCGTAGAAGCGGCGCGTCTCATCGCCGAGGAAGGTCGCGACCTTGATGCCATCGGCATCCGGATCGGGGCCGGAGGGCACCGGCAGCTCAACGGTGACGGTGGGGAGCGAGGAGTCAAGCGCCGGACGGTCCACGGCGGCTGGCTCGGGAGCCTCGATGAGCGTGCAGCCCGCGGTGGCGCACGTAAGCGTGAGCGCAAGGGCAAGCAGCGAGACGGAGACCCCGGACACGGATCCGGGCGTACCGCGCGTCAGGAGTCGCGAGATCGAGCGCGCCTTCTCAGCGGTCACGACGGCATCCCGCTCCCCTCCTGCTCGAGCACCTCAAGACGGGGCGCCCTCGGCGCGCCGGGCCAACCGGGCAGGTTGGGCCGAGGGACGTACGCCGCCCCCTCCGCCCCCAGGGCCTCCCGGAGACGCGCGACGCGGCGCATCTCGGGATCGTCCTCGGGAGCGAACCCGAACCCCGCCCAGCAGAAGAAGAGCTGCGAGTACGCGTCACCCGCCGCGGGCACGTGATTGTCGCGCTCGAGCACTTCCTCGATGCCGCGCAGCATCCACCGGGGGTCTTTGAGCAGCAGCATACCCTCGGCATCGGCCTTCTCGGCGGCCGACCAGGCGGCCTCACGGTGATACCACGCCAGCAGCTCGGTCACGATCACCACGAACCCGTAGCCGAGGAGTGCGAGCCCCGCCCCCTGGTCGCGTGCAGCAGCGGCACGCGTGGCTCCCGCTTCCAGGTCCGGCTCCTCGTTGTCGCGCCTGAAGTCGGCATCGCGTACGGCCCAGATGGGGCCCATGAGCGCGGAGACGGCCGTGGCCCACAGGGTGTCGAGCGTGAGGACGCGGGCGATGAGGTTCGCGAAGACGGCGCGCTGGACGTCGGGCCCCGTGCGCTCCAGCAGGCCGCGTGTCACGCCGATCCGCACGCGCTCCACTGAGCGACCGAGCACGAACGCGTTCACACCCGGCGTGTCGAGCACGTACAGCTGCGGCGTCCGCGGGAGACCCGCGGCCAGCGCCATGTCCCGCAGCGCGCTCTTGGTGGGCAGGAGCGTGCCGCCCGCCGGCATGCGCGCGCCCAGCCGCTTGAGCAGCCGCATCTCCGAAGTGGACAGCCGAACGAGCGACCACACCGTGGTCGCGGCGAGCGAGATGGCGAAGCCGATGGTCACCGCTCGCGCGATGAACCCGCCGGGCCCGATGCCGTTGCCCGGCAGACCACCGCCCGACCGGAGCACCACAGCGATGGCCACGGCCGATGAGACGATCGCCACGATCGCGGCGGCGAACAGCGCGATCGCCAGGACGAACGACACCATGAATCCCAGGAATCGCCACCTGTTGCCGGCGACCCGCGCAAGCAGCGGCTCGATGCGCTCCGGCCGCACTCCCGGCGCGACCGAGTTGGCGAGTGTGGACGACGGCCGGTAGGTCACCGGGGCCTACTTCTTGCGGCCGTCGAGCTCTGCGGCGAGGTCGTCGAGCGTGAGGCCCTCGCGCGTCATCACCACGAGCAGGTGGTACACCAGGTCGCCGATCTCATACCGGAGGTGCTCCGGGTCCGCGTCCTTGGCGGCCATGATGACCTCACCGGCCTCCTCGGCGATCTTCTTCAGGAGCGAGTCCTGCGGTCCGCTGAGAAGCCGGGTGGTGTAGCTGTCCTCGGGCAGGTCGCGTTTGCGCTGCTCGAGCACGGCGAAGAGTCCGTCAAGCGATGCGCCGATGGCCGAAGCCCCCGTAACCGGCGTCGCGACTCCGCCGCCGAGCTCACGGTAGAAGCACGTCCGCTCGCCGGTGTGGCACGCCCCGGAGCCCTCCTGGTCGACGACCACCAGCAGGCAGTCGGCATCGCAGTCGTAGCGGATCGAACGCACGCGTTGCACGTTGCCGGAGCTCTCGCCCTTCTGCCAGAGGCGGCCGCGCGAGCGGCTCCAGAACCACGTCAGACCGGTCTCCATCGTGCGCGCCACCGACTCCGCGTTCATGTAGGCGACCATCAGCACCTCACCGGTGCCGTCCTGCTGCACCACGGCGGGGACAAGGCCGTCATCGTCGTACGCAAGGTCCTCGATCGCGAGATCGTCGCGCTCTCTGTCCACAGATACCTCCGGTCCGGTGTCACTCACAGTGTAGCCACTCCATCATGCCGCACCCTGCGCCGGTGCGTCGCAGTCCAGCCGAACACCATGCCGACGGCCCACGGTATCGCCACGCCCACGACAGCACTCACCAATGCGCCGGCAGCGCTCAGGACGGCCTCCCGGCCTTCGGGCGGCGCCAGCAGCGCGATCGTGTACTGGAAGGCGGTCACAGCAGCCGCCCCAATCACCATCCCGGGCCACAGGCGCCTGGTGATCATCACGGTCGCTGCGGTGCCGAGCGGGATGACGAACCACCACAGCACGCTCATGAGCCTGCCATCCACAGGCGTGATGAACTCATCGTTCACGAGCGGCGCGGTCGCCGCGATCGCGAGCGGTGCCGCTACGAACGCGAGACCGGCTGCGATACCCAGGAGTACCTTCCGAACGTCGTGCATCTCACTCACCCGCATCCTCCGGGTCGACTCCGTGCCACTTGCCGTCGAGCGACTCGATCGAGACCTCGAGCACGCTCGTGAGAGCGCACTTCTCGGCCGGTATGCCCGCGCCGCTGCCACCATAGTGTCGCATTATGACGTCGAGACCATGGAGCTTCTCGGCCTCATCCTCGAGCAGCCGCGCCTGGCCGTAGCCGACGACGCTGCGGAACCGCGACGTGTACGCGCACGGGCGGTCGGCAGGGAGCACCTCGCCCTCGTCGACCTCGAAGCACACCCGGGCACCCTCGCCTACCGCGGCGATCCGGCGTCCCGCGCGGGGGCCGTGCACGTAGATGCGCGCTCCGTCGTACCCGTAGTTCACCGGGACCACGTAAGGCCCATCTTCATCCACGAGCCCCAGCCGCACCACCTGCGCGCGGCGCAGGAGCGCGTCACACTCGCCCTGCGGCATCCGATGGTCCTCGCGTCTCATACACACGCCTCCGTCGTTCGCCCGCTCATAGCCGCACAGGGATCCCGGCCGCAGCCATCGCTTCCTTCACCTGTCGCACCGTCAACTCGCCGAAGTGGAACACGCTCGCGGCAAGCACCGCGTCGGCATCGGCCTCGAGCACGACCTCGGCGAAGTGATCGGGCTCTCCCGCCCCGCCGCTGGCGATCACCGGCACACCCACCGCCGAAGTGACCGCGCGCGTGAGGTCGATGTCGAACCCGTCCTTGGTGCCGTCGCGATCCATGCTGGTCAGCAGGATCTCTCCGGCCCCGCGGTTCGTCGCCTCGGCCGCCCACGCGACGGCGTCGAGACCCGTGTTCGTGCGACCGCCCGCCACGAACACCTCCCAGCGCGCAGGTGAGGAGCCCGGTACCCGGCGAGCGTCGATCGCCACCACGATGCACTGTGAGCCGAAGACGCCGGCCGTGGATGTGATGAGTGCGGGGTCCGCCACCGCCGCCGAGTTGATGGCGGTCTTGTCGGCGCCGGCCACGAGCATCGCCCTGATGTCGGCCACCGAGCGCATCCCGCCACCCACGGTGTACGGGATGAAGACCTCCTCGGCGGTGCGCGACGCAACCTCGAGCATCGAGGGGCGCTCCTCGTGGGTGGCCGTGATGTCCAGGAAGACGACCTCGTCAGCACCTTCGCGGTCGTAGACGGCGGCGAGTTCCACCGGATCGCCCGCATCGCGGAGATCCACGAAGTTGACGCCCTTGACCACGCGTCCCTCGTGGACGTCCAGGCACGGTATCACGCGCTTCATCAGCATGCCGGGGAACCTCCCGCAGCCACCAGCGCGACCGCTTCGGCGAGATCGATAGTTCCCTCGTAGAGTGCGCGGCCGATGATCACGCCCTCGGCAACCTGCTCGCCGAGCGCCACGACCGCCCGGACGTCGTCCGGCGTGTGCATGCCGCCGCTCACCACCACCGGGAACCCCGCGCCGGCGGCCACCGCGCGATACGCCGCGTCGTTGATACCGGTACCCATGCCGTCACGGCTGATGTCGGTGTACACGAGATGCCGGATGCCGCGGCCCGCGAGTTCGGCCACCACGTCTGAGGCGCGAAGATGCGCACCTTCGCGCCATCCGGCGATCTTGACCTCGCCGTCACGTGCGTCCACGCCCGCCACCACACTGTCGCCGAACTCAGCCACGGCCTCGGCCACGAACGCCTCGTCGGTGACCAGCTTGGTCCCGAGCACCATGCGCGCGGCGCCCGCATCGGCTAACCGCCGCATCGTCTCGAGCGTACGGATGCCGCCGCCGGTCTGGACCTTGAGGCCGCTCTCGGCGGCGATTCGCTCCACGATGCCGATGTTGCCCGGCACGCCGTCGCGCGCGCCGTCGAGATCGACCACATGCACCCACTCCGCGCCCGCCTCGGCAAACGCACGCGCCTGCGCCACGGGGTCGTCGTTGTACACGGTCACGCGGTCGTAGTCGCCCTGGGCGAGGCGCACCGCATGCCCGCCGAGCAGGTCGATCGCGGGGAAGACGATCATCGAGCCGCACACTCCTTCACGATCCGGCCGAAGTTGCCCAGCAGGCGCAATCCCCCCGCCGAGGACTTCTCGGGATGGAACTGCACCGCGTACATGTCGCCACGGCCCACGGCCGCCGCGAACTCGATGCCATAGGTGGTCGCGCCGATCACCCACGACGGATCGACCGGCCGCAGGTGGTACGAGTGCACGAAGTAGAACGCGGTACCCTCCGGGATGCCGTCGAACAGCCTCGTCTCGCGGGGGTATGTAACGGTGTTCCACCCGATGTGCGGCACCTTGACGCCGCCCGGCAGCCGTTCGCACGCACCCTGGATGACGCCGAGCCCGGCCCACTCCCCGTCTTCCATGCCCACCTGCGCCAGCAGCTGCATCCCCAGACAGATGCCGAGGAACGGCACGCCCGCCGCTGTCCGCTCGAGCACCACATCACGCAACCCGCTGTCACGCAGCGTGGCAGCCGCGTCACGAAACGCGCCCACGCCCGGCAGCACGATGCCGTCCGCCGTCGCCACCAGCGCGGGATCGGGCGTCACGACGATGTCGGCCACCCCGGCGTGCTCGAAACCCTTCTGCACGCTGCGGAGGTTGCCCATCCCGTAGTCGACGATGGCGATCACGAGTGACCCCCGATGACGGGCCCAGCGGTCGACAAGGCCACCGCGCGCAGTTCCGCAGTGAGCCGAGTTGCGGTGTGGGGGTCACGCGCGCAGTTCCGCAGCCGGGGGAGGCGCCGAGGACGCGGAGCGTCCGCAGGCGCCGAGGGGCCCCGGCGAGGACTGTCCGAGCACGGGCCCCCACACCGCAACGAAATCACAGCGACCCCTTGGTGCTCGGCACACCCGTGACCCGGGGGTCGATCTCGACCGCCTCGCGAAGTGCGCGCGCGAGTGCCTTGAAGGCGGCTTCGATGATGTGGTGCGCGTTCTCTCCCGCAAAGGCCATCACATGCACCGTGATGCCCGCATTGGAGGCGAACGCGACCAGGAACTCCTTGGCGAGCGTCGTGTCGAAGGTGCCGATGATCTCGATCGGCACCGTCACGTCGTAGTGCAGCTGTCCTCTGCCCGAGATATCCACGGCGGCAAGCACGAGCGCCTCGTCCATCGGCATGAAGACCGACCCGAAGCGCCGGATGCCTGCCTTGTCGCCGATGGCACGCGCGAACGCCTGCCCGAGACAGATGCCCACGTCCTCAACGGTGTGGTGCGCGTCGACGGCCAGGTCGCCTTCGGCGTCGACCGCGAGGTCGAACAGACCGTGACGGCCGAACGCTTCGAGCATATGGTCGAAGAAGGGCACGCCGGTGCGGACGTTCGTCCGCCCTTCGCCATCAAGCGCCAGTTCGAGCGTGATGGAGGTCTCGGAGGTGGCCCGCTCTATGGTCGCACTGCGCGTCATCCTACTCACCGCTCCGCTCGAGATGCCGATTGGCCGTCGCGTTGATGCCGAAGTGCGCCGAGGCGTGCTTGCGCGCGACGATCTCATCCATCGCCTTGAGGAAGCGATCGACCTCCTCCTCCGAACCGACGGTCACCCTCAGGCAGTCCTCCAGACCTGGCGTACGTGAGAAGTCCCGCACCAGGATCGAGTGGTCATGCAGCAGGTCACGCCAGACCGCCGCAGCCTGATCGATGCGGAAGAGGATGTAGTTCGCCTCCGAGGGGAACACCGCCACCTCGGCCATCTGCGAGAGCCCGTGCACCAGCCTGTCGCGATTGCGCATCGCCTCGCGCACACCCGCCTCGAACACCACGCGGTCGCGGAACGCCAGCTCGGCGGCCACCTGCGTGAACCGGTTGACCGAGTACGGCTGCCGCACCTTGGTGAGCTCGCTTACGACCGTGGTGTCTGCAAGCAGATAGCCCGCCCGAAGCCCCGCCAGCGAGAACGCTTTGGAGAACGTACGCAGGATCGCGAGATTGGGGTGCCGGCTCATGTGCGGGCGCATGGTCTGTCGGCTGAACTCGAAGTACGCCTCGTCCGCGAGCACGAGCGCGTCGGTCGCTTCGAGCAGATCGATGAGCAGCGTCTCGGGTGTCATGGTGCCCGTGGGGTTGTTCGGGTTCGACACCACGATGATGTCGGGATCCTGCTCGGCCACCGCGCGCATCAGCGCGGGACCGTCGACCTCGAACTCGGGCGTGCGCGGCACCTCCACCACGCGCGTACCGGTCATGCGGGCGTCGATGCCATACATCGCGAACGTGGGCGGCATATCGACGAGCTTCCGCCCGGGCCCACCCCACGCCAGGATGATGTCGAGGATGATCTCATCGCCGCCATTGCCCACGAGCACGTTCGCGGCATCCAGGCCGTTCGCCTCGGCGATGAGCTCCCGCAGACGTGTCGCCATCGGGTCGGGATACCGGTTGAACGGCACATCGAAGCGCACCCGGTCCGCGAGCTTCTCAAGGAGCTCACCCGGGAGGTTGTGCGGATTCTCGTTCGCCGAGAGGTTGACCTCCGCCCTTACATCTTTCGCGTCATATGGCGAGATATCGCCGAGCTCCGGACGCGGCTGGCGCAGGCGGTCCATGCTACTCGTCCTCCATGCCGAAGGCCGCGGCGAGGCGGATCCCCACGGCCGCCGCGTGCGCCTCAAGGCCCTCGGCCTCGGCGATCGTCATGACGGTCGCCCCGTCGGCCTCAAGGCCCTGCAGCGAGTAGCTCAGCACCGAGGACTTCTTCACGAAGTCGTCCACGGAAAGCGGCGACGAGAACCGCGCCGTTCCGCCGGTGGGCAGCACATGGTTGGGGCCGGCCACATAGTCGCCCACGCTTTCCGGCGTCCACGGGCCGAGGAAGATGGCTCCCGCGTTCTTGATCGAGCCGAGCAGCTCGAAGGGGTCGGCCATCTGCACCTCGAGATGCTCCGGCGCGATGAGGTTGGCGGCGTCGAGCGCTACATCGATGTCCGGGCACACGATGACCACGCCGTTGTCGGTGAGCGAGCGCTCGATGACATCTGCGCGCGACGAACCCTCGAGCAGCTCGCGCAGTGCGAGCTCCACGCGCGCCGGGAGGTCCGCATCGGTGGTGACGAGATAGGTGGCCGCGCGCGGGTCGTGCTCGGCCTGCGCCATGAGATCGATCGCCACGAACATCGGTTCGGCCGTCTCATCGGCCAGGATCAGCACTTCCGACGGACCGGCGAGCATGTCGATGCCCACATCGCCCATCACGAGCTTCTTGGCGGCGGTCACGTAGGCGTTGCCGGGACCGGTGATCTTGTCCACGCGGGCGATCGTGTCGGTGCCATACGCGAGCGCTGCGATCGCCTGGGCGCCGCCCACCTTGTAGATCTCATCCACGCCCACCTCGGCCGCCGCGGCGAGCGTGTACGGGTTCACGCGACCGTCGGCATCCGGCGGCACGACCATCGCGATCTCCTCGACGCCGGCGACGATCGCGGGAATGGCGTTCATGAGCACCGATGACGGATAGCAGGCGCGGCCACCCGGCACGTAGATGCCGACGCGCTCGATCGGGGTCACCTGCTGGCCGATGAGCACCCCGCCCTCGATCGTGGTGAACCAGCTCTGCTGCACCTGACGCTGGTGGAACTCCTCAATGGCGATCGCCGCCGTCGAGATGGCCTCACGGAACTCATCGCCTACCTCGGCCACGGCGGCTTCCACCTCCTCGTCGCTGACACGGAGGTCGGCAAGCTCGGCCTTGTCGAACTGCGCAGTGTACTCGCGCAGCGCATCGTCGCCGCGGCGCCGCACGTCGTCGATGATGCGCTGCGCGACGCCGAGCACCTCCATGTCGATCCCGCCTGTGCGCGGCACGTCCGCCGCATCCAGCCACCGGCCGCGCTCGAGATCGATGCGTCGCATCATCATGTGGATCATCCTCTCCTAGTCGGTGGCGGCTGCCGCGGCAAGCGCCGAGGCGAGTCCGGTCACGCGATCGCTGTCCGTCTTCAGGCTCACGGGGTTGGCCACGAACCGCGCGGTCGACTCCAGCACATCGTCGACGATGCGAAGGTGGTTCTCCATGAGCGTGCGCCCCGTGGCGGTGATGTCCACCACCTGGTCGGCCAGGCCGATCAGAGGCGCCAGTTCGATATTGCCCGAAAGCTTCACCAGTTCCACCTGCAGACCGCGGCGCGCGAAGTGTTGCTCGGTCACGCGCGGGTACTTCGTCGCCACTCTGATCACGCCCAGGTGCCGGTAGATCTCGGCCACGCTGCGCTCAGCGTCCTCCGGCTCGGCCACCACGAAGCGGCATGCGCCGAAGCGCAGGTCGGCCATCTCCACGACATCGAGGGCGGACTCCACAAGGGTGTCCTTGCCGGCGATCGCCACGTCCACGGCGCCGTACGCCACGTAGACGGGGATGTCCGTCGGCTTGCCGATGATGAACTCCATGTCGCCGGCGCGCAGTGTGAGCTGGCGCCCCGGGTCAGCGAGCCCGGTGGTGTCGTAGCCCGCCCTCTCGAGCAGCGAGACCGACTCGGCATACAGCGACCCTTTCGGGAGCGCCATGCGCAGAAGCCGTTCTCCCGCGGTTCGTCGCGCCATCATCGCGCATCGCCTCCCTTCGCGGCCCACGTGAGCCGCGGGGGCTCGGGCAGCGGATCGCCGAGGGGGACCGCCGACTCGCCGTGCCGGTCGACGCGCACGATGGTGTCACCGTCGGCCACAAGCGCCTCGAGCGCGCCGAAGTCGTCAGCCTCACGAACGAGCGACACGCCCGTGCGCCCCGTTGCGAGCCGCACCCGCCAGCCCGCGCCGCGCAGCCGCGCGGCGGCCGCGAAGACCTCGGACGGCATGCGTCCCCCGAGCACCGCGTCGAGCGGCTCGAGCTGTGGCGTGCGGCCCTGCTCGGCGAGCGCGATCATCACGCGCTCGAGTCCGAGTGCGAAGCCCGCCGCCGGAGCGGGATCGCCGAACGCCGAGAGAAGCCGGTCGTAGCGTCCACCGCCGGCGAGCGGCAGACCGAGACCCGGGGCGTACGCTTCGACCTGAACTCCCGTGTAGTAGTCGAGAGAGCGCATGATGCCGAAGTCGACCTGGATGCGGTCGCCGTACCCGAGCGCCTCGAGCGTGCGCCATGTCTCGGCGACCGAACACACGCTGTCCCTGCACCCGCATGCGAGTGCGAGCGCCTGGCAGCGTTCGAGCGCCTCCCGGCCGCCGCGGACGTTGGGGAGCTCGCGGAAGGCGAACGCGAGATCGGGGTCGAGGTCCTCACGAGCGGAGAGCCGGTCGATCTCGACGAGGTTCCGGTTCTGGGCCGCCGCGATCATCGCGTCTCGCCACTCGGCAGTGCCACCGGCACGATCGAGCAGGGCGCGCAACACCTCGGCAGTGCCGAGGCCCACGGTGAACGACGCGAGACCGGCGGCGGTGAGCGCCTCGATGAGGAGCAGTACCACCTCGGTGTCGGCGGCAGGCCCGCGGGCGCCGATGAGCTCGACGCCGACTTGCGTGAACTGGCGGGCCTGCCCGCGGAGCGACGCCTGCTCCCGGAAGACCTCGGTGGCGTACCGCACGCGGTGCGGGCCGGGCATCCCGGCAAGGCGCGATGCTGTCAGCCTCGCGATCGGTACCGTGAGCTCGGGGCGCAACGCGAGCAGCGAGCCGTCGAGGTCGAACAACCGGAACGCCGAGCGCTCGATCTCGCCCGGGATGCCGATCTGCAGCGTTGCCGCTTCCTCGACGACCGGCGTCTCGACCGGGTCGTAGCCCCAGGTGGCGAACACGGCCGAGATGGCGCGCTCCACGGCCTCACGCTCGCGCGCCTCCTCGAAGAGCACGTCCCGGAACCCGCGTGGCGTCACGGGGGCCATCGACTGCAGCGGCTGCACGGTACTCCCACCTCCAGATCAACGGCCGGAGGACCCGGCCGCACAGTCTCACTTTATCACAGTAGAGTGATAGCGTAACGGAGTATCACATGGCGGCACCGGGCCGTCAACCGCCGGGCACCCGCCGTCAGGCCTCCCAGACCGCGTCCGCGCCCAGGAGCTCCTTGAGCTCCGCGTGCAGGCCGCTCGACGTGGCGTCCACACGGTACTCCTCCCCCATCTTGAGCTGTTTCGCACCGTTGCCGGTCTGCAGTTGCACCACCACGTGGTCGCGACCGGGGTAGCGCGACAGGATGTCCTTGAACCGCGTGCCGTTGCCGTTGGCGAGAAGCTCGATCGGTGCGCGCACCATGAGCGCCTGTGGCGGCCGCTCGAACTCACCGCTGGCGGCAAGCGGCTCGATCTCGTGCGCGATCAGCTTGAGTCCGCGGTCGGAGCGCTCGACTTTCGCGCGTACGCGCACCACCATGTCCACGGCGATGGTGTCGCGGTACTTCTCGTACGTCTGCGGGAAGAGCACGCCTTCCATGGAGCCTTCGAGGTCTTCGAGCGTGAACGTGGCCATGAGTTTGCCGGCCTTGGTGGCGATGCGCTCGAAGCCCGACACGATGCCCGCGAACCAGCCGCTCTGACCGTCGCGGAACTCATCGGTAGCGCCGAGCGACATCGTGCGCGCACGCTCGATCGTGTCCCGGATCTCGGCAAGCGGGTGGTCCGAGACGTAGATGCCGAGCATCTCCTTCTCGAACGCGAGCTTGATGCCCTTGTCCCACTCGTCATCGTTGGGCGGCACGACCTCGTCTTCCATGCCGTGCTCCTCGGCACAGAAGAGATCGAACATCGAGATCTGCCCAGAGTCAGCGTCACGCTGGCGCTTCACCGCACCGTCGACGCACGAGTCCATCATCGACAGCAGATGCTTGCGCGTGTAGCCGGTCGAATCGAACGCACCGGCCTTGATGAGCGCTTCGAGCGTCTTCTTGTTCGCCTGGCGCATGTCGATGCGGTTGCAGAAGTCGTGGAGCGAGGTGAACGGTCCACCTTCCTTGCGCTCGGCCACGATCGTCTCCACGACTGCCTCGCCGACGTTGCGGATGCCGGCGAGCCCGAAGCGGATAGCGCCCTCGACCGCAGTGAAGTCACGGCCTGACGAGTTCACGTCGGGCGGCAGGACCTTGATGCCCGCCTGGTTGCACGCGGCGATGTACTTGACGATGGTCTCGCTCTTGCCGGTGTAGCTCGTGAGCACCGCAGCCATGTATTCGAGCGGATAGTGCGCCTTGAGATACGCCGTCTGGTACGAAACGAGACCGTAGGCGGCGGCGTGGCTCTTGTTGAACGCGTACTCGCCGAACTTGCGCATGTCGGCCCAGACGCGCTGCGCGATCTTGGGATCGTAGCCGCGCTCCGCGGCGCCCGACATGAACTCCGGCTCGAGCGCGTCGACGATCTCCATCTTCTTCTTGCCCATGCCCTTGCGGAGCTTGTCCGCCTTGGCCGCCGTGAAGCCGCCCATCTCCATGGTGATACGCATCGCCTGCTCCTGGTAGACGATGGCGCCGTACGTCTCCTCCAGGATGTGCTTGATGCGATCGTCGTAGTAGGTGATGGCCGCGCGGCCGTGCTTGCGCGCGATGAAGTCGGGGATCGAGTCCATCGGGCCCGGACGGTAGAGCGCCACGACGGCGACGAGGTCCGCGAAACGGGTGGGCTTGAGGTCTCGCAGCACCCGCTTCATGCCCGGCGACTCCACCTGGAACACGCCGTCGGTATCGGCACGCTGGAGCAGCTGCCATGTCGTGGCGTCATCCATGGGGATGCTGTCGAGGTCGATCGTCACACCGTGGTGCTCCTCGATCGCCGCCACCGCCTTGGCGAGCACTGTGAGCGTTCTGAGGCCGAGGAAGTCCATCTTCAGCAGGCCGAGATCCGCGATCACGGTGCCCTCGTACTGGGTGATGACCGAGCCGCCCTTGGTGTCGAGCTTCACCGGCGTGTAGTAGTACAGCGGGTCGCGGCAGATCACGACCGCGGCCGCGTGTATGCCTTCGCCGCGCACGACGTTCTCGAGCGAGAGCGCCGAGTCGATGATGCGCTTCGTGTCGGTATCGTTGTTGTACGCGTCGCGAAGCTCCGGTGTGTCGCGGAGCGCCACCTCCAGGTCGGAGAGTTTCTTGTCGGCGTCGCCCTTGCGATCGATGCGCTCGGGCACGAGCTTCGACACCTTGTCGGGGATCGAGTACGGGTAGCCGAGCACCCGGCCGGCGTCACGGATGGCGGCGCGCGCCTTCATCGTCGAGTACGTGATGACCTGCGCGACCTTGTCCTCGCCGTACTTCTCGCGCACGTAGTCGACGACCTCAAGCCGCCGCTCATCGTCGAAGTCGATGTCGATATCGGGCATCTCGGTGCGCTCGGGGTTGAGGAAACGCTCGAACAGCAGACCGTGCTCGAGCGGATCGAGGTTGGTGATGCCCAGCGCGTAGCTGATGATCGAACCGGCCGCTGAACCACGACCCGGGCCGACACCGATGTTGTTCGCCTTCGCCCACTTCACGAAGTCCGCGACGATGAGGAAGTACGCCGAGAGACCCTTGCCCACGATGACTTCGAGTTCGGACTCGAGCCGCTCGATGGGCCCCGGCGGGATCGGCTCGCCGTAACGCTTCGCGAGCCCGGCCATGCACTCGTCGCGCAGGTGATCGTTCTCGGTCTTGCCCACCGGGGTCTCGAACACCGGCAGGATGATCTTGTCGAACTCGAGCTCGATCTCGCACTTCGCGGCCACGTCGAGCGTGTTCGCGAGCGCCTCGGGGTACTCCGCGAGCGCTGCGGCCATCTCGTCGTAGCTCTTGAGGTAGAACTGGTCCGAGGAGAACCGCATGCGTGAGCGATCGTCCACCGTGGAGCCCGTCCCCACGCACAGCAGCAGGTCCTGGGCCTCGTGGTCCTCATGCATGACGTAGTGGATGTCGTTGGTGCCCACGAGCCCGACGCCCATCTCCGACGCCATCTGTGCGATCTCGGCGTTCAGCTGCTTCTGGGTCACGCCGTTGTCAGCGGTGATCCCCTGCTCCTGGATCTCGAGATAGAAGTCGTCGCCGAAGATCTCGGCGTACGTCTCGGCCCATCGGCGCGCTTCAGCCAGATCGCCGTGCTCGATGGACTTGCTCACGATGCCACTCATACACGCCGAGGTGCAGATGAGCCCCTCGGAGTGCTCGCGCAGCAGCTCGAGATCGACGCGCGGCTTGTAGTAGAAGCCGTTCACCGAGGCCTCGCTCACCATTGCCATGAGGTTGCGGTAGCCGGTCTGGTTCTTGGCGAGCAGCAGCAGGTGGTAGAGCGAGGGCTTACCCTCGCGCTTCGTGCGTGACTCAGGCGTGAAGTACGTCTCGCAGCCGATGATCGGCTTGATCCCCGCGCCGACGGCCGAGCGGTAGAACTCGACCGCGCCGTACATCGCCCCGTGGTCGGTGAGCGCGATGGCGGTCTGGCCCACCTCGCTCGCCCGCGACACCAGCCGCGAGATGCGCGCATGGCCGTCGAGGAGCGAGTACTCCGAATGCGTGTGCAGATGGACGAAGCCGGACATCGGTTACGCGTCGCCGCCTTCCGCGGCCGGGCCGAGCCGGTCGATCACCGTGCGATACCCGCCTTCGCCGTAGTTCAGGCTGCGGCTCACGCGGCTGATCGTGGTAGACGAGGCGCCGGTGGCCTCCTGGATGCTCGTGTAGTGCGCCCCCGCCCCCAGGGATCGCGCCACGGCAAGCCGCTGGGCCATGTCCTGGATCTCACGGATGGTGGCGACATCGACGAGGAAGGCATATCGCTCATCGTTATCGGCAAGGGTGCCGAACGCTGTGAGAAGCGCCTCGACCTCGGCCGTGCGCAACCGCTCTGTGGACATCGCGAGATCCCTCCCTCCGGGAGCCGGTACGCTAGATGGTGTACCCATACTAGCACCGACACCCGACATGATGGGGGTCTCCCGAATGGACGGCGCTGCTTTCCGACAGGCGGTACCGGAGACACTCAGCCGATGATCTGGACGTCCTGGATACGTCCGTGAGCGCGGCGGTCAGCGGAGACGAGCGGACAGTCGAGACGGGCGGCGAGAGCGGGAGCAGCCGCGTCATAGAGCGTACAGCCAAGGTCCGCGGCCACCTCGAGGGAAGCGGCGAGGAGCGCCTCATCCGAACCCGCGACCAGCAGGCCGGCAGCGGACAGGTCACGCCAGACGCGCGCCGCGTCACGGATGCCGTAGAGCCTGCGCGCCACGTCCAGCACCTCGTACGGGAAGACGGCGGGTACCACCAGCTGGATGGCCCCCTCACCGAGCCTCGCGATGAGCGCTCGAGCCTCGCCCGAACCCGCTTCGTCCTTGAACCACTTGACTCCGACCGAGGCATCCAGGACCAACACGTCGCCCGTCATCCGATCACGTCCTCGTCGAGCGCGCCGCGAGACTCGCGGAGCATCTCAAGCACCGGCCGCTCATCCGCAGGCACCCGACCGCGCAACTCCTCCAGCAAGGCGAGCGTCCGTCCCGCCGCCTCCCGCTTCCGGGCGGACTCCCGCGCCGATGCCCGGTCGCTCACATACGACGATGTCGCCTCCCGTACGACCTGACTGCGCGACACCCCTTCGAGCTCAGCGAACCGATCGATCTCACGGACCAGCGATGCGGGTAGTGAGACCGTGATCTTGTCGACGGCCATCGGTCATACCTCCCATTCATACCAGGAAGTATGATACTCGCAGCACTCGTACCCCGCAATGGCGCCATGTCGGCTGGCGCGCCCTGCCCTACACTACGCGATTGATGAGACTGCCGATGCCGCCGACGCGTATCTCGACCACGTCGCCGCGATGGAGCGGGCCTATGCCCGCAGGGGTACCGGTGAGCACCACATCGCCGGGCAGGAGCGTCATGACGCCGCTCACGAAGCTCACGAGCTCGTACGGGTCGAAGATCATGTCCGAGGTGGACGTGGACTGCCTGCGCTCCCCGTTCACATACGACTCGAGCGTGGTGTCACGCGGGTCGACGTCGGTCTCCACCCAGGGTCCCAGCGGGCAGAACGTGTCGAATCCCTTAGCGCGGGTCCACTGCCCGTCACGCTGCTGCAGCACGCGGCTCGTGACATCGTTGGCGCATGTGCACCCGAGCACGTGCGTGTGCGCCTGCTCGGGCGTCACCTTGTGCGCGCGGCGTCCGATCACGAGCGCCAACTCGGCTTCGTAGTCCACGACATCGTGGCCGTCGGGGATGCGGATCTCGGCACCATGGCCGACCACGGAAGTGGGCGGCTTGAGGAAGATGACCGGCTCTGTGGGAAGCTCGTGCCCCATCTCCCGCGCGTGCCCCTTGTAGTTGAGGCCGGCACACACGATCTTCGTGGGCACGGTGGGCGCAAGCAGCTGCGCGTGCGGCAGTGCGACGATCCCCTCGGGCTCCCACGCGGCGAACGGCTCATCGGAGATGAGCGTCACGGTGCTCTCGTCGGCGAGCCCGTAGCGGACGTCCTCTTCATGGAAGATCCGAACGACACGCATCAGGCTCCCCTCGACGATCCTACGCTCCTAGAGCGGTGTTCCACATGGGATGGGACCATTCCTGCAGACACACCCGGGAGTCTTCAGGCAGATTCAGGCACTGCCTGAGCCGATGCCCGGACCGCCCGGTGCCGATCGATAGCGCGAGCGGTACCGAAGCTGCCGAGTGCGGCGATCGCCACCAGCACGCCACCTGCGATGAGCGTCTGCTGGATGCCGAGCGACACCGCGAGCGTGGGCACGAAGGCGAGCGGCAGCAGTTCGCCAGCGGTGCGGTGCCACTGCAGCGTTCCCACGATGCGACCCACATACTCGTGCGGTGAGTCGAGATGCACGAGCGTGCGCAGCAGCGGCTCCATGGCGCCGATCGCCATACCCCACGCGAACGCGCCAGGGGCGATCCACCCGAGCTCGGTGGAACCGACATAGAGTATCGAGCCGAGGCCCGCCAGCACGGCCATGACCGACAGACCGCGGGCCGACACGATCGCATCGGGCAACCTCGGCAGCAGCGCGGCACCCATGACGAGCCCCAGTCCGAACAGCGTGTTCATCCAGCCGAGCCACTCCACGCCCACCCCGACGACGTCGCGGTAGAAGAGCGACTCAAGGGCCTGGAACCCGCCGAATCCGACCCACACCGCCGTGCCGAGCAAGATGAAGTACCGGAGTGTCCGGGTCGTGTACGCGATGCGCAGCCCGGCGGTGAAGTTCGCCCAGGCGTTTCCGTGCTCGTGTCCGACGGGCTTCTCCTCGATGCGCGTGAGCCAGGCGAGCACGGCGGCGATCGCCGATGCCACCGCCATCACCCAGAACACCGAGTGGATACCGAACCAGGTCTCGATGAGCGCACCGACCGACGGCCCGAGGACGAAGCCGATGGAGCTACCGGTCTCAATGAACGAGTTCGCGCGCTCGAGCTGCGCGCGACCCGAGGTGATGAAGGGGGCGAACGAGGCGCCGGCGGTCCACGTGGGCACGCCGAAGAGCGAGAAGAGCGCCGAGCCCACCACGAACAGCGGCAGTGATGGCGCCACCATCATCCACAGCACAGGAGGGATGGATCCGATCTCCGCCCACACCATGACCTTGCGGGGGCCGAACCGGTCGATGAGTATGCCGGCCACGAGCGAGCCGATGATGGCGGCGACGGCGTTCACCATCGACATCGCCGCGAGCTGTGAGGGTGTGGCGTCGAATGCGTACGCGGCGCCGCCCAGGGTGCCCACGATCCAGACGGCGGTGCCGCCGAGACGGGATATGAAGCGCGCACCGACGACGAGCGCGAGGTTGCGATTGGAGTTGAGCACGGAGTGACTCCTCCGGTCGTGAAGCGGTTGGGACAGGAGCGACAGGGTATACGAGAATCCTTCGGAAGTATACGCCCTGGCGCGGGCGCATCCTGCTACGCGACGCCGCGCGACACCGAGCGGTCACCGTGCGCGAACGTGCGGTTACCGCTCCTCCGCCCGCGGGTGCGCGAGACCGAACTCGACCGAATCCACGAGCGCCTCCCATGAGGCCTCGATGATGTTCTCCGAGACCCCCACCGTGCCCCAGGTCTTCTCGCCATCACTGGACTCGATGAGGACGCGGGTCACCGCACCGGTGCCCTTCTTCTCGTCGAGCACGCGCACCTTGAAGTCGGTGAGCTCGATGGCTTCGAGAGCCGGGTAGAACCGGCCGATGGCGAGGCGCAGCGCGCCGTCGAGAGCGTTGACCGGGCCGTTCCCTTCGGCGGTGGCGATGAAGCGCTCATCACCCACGTGCACCTTGATGGTGGCCTCGGTCATCACTCGGCCATCCTCGCGCTTCTCCATGAGACAGCGGAAGCTTTCGAGCCTGAAGAACGGCTGGTGCGTGCCGAGCTCCTTCTGCAGCATGACCTCGAGCGTGGCGTCGGCAGCTTCGAACATGTAGCCCTGATGCTCGAGCTGCTTGATGCCGTCAAGCACGCGCGTCGCCGTTTCCTGGTCGCCGGTGAGGTCGATCCCGAGTTCGAGCGCCTTCATCGTGAGCGACGCCCGGCCGGCAAGCTCGCTCACCACCACGCGTGCGAGGTTGCCCACCGCGGCCGGGTCGATGTGCTCGTACGCGGCCGAGAGCCGCGCCGCGGCGCTCGCGTGCACGCCGCCCTTGTGCGCGAAGGCGCTCGTGCCCGTGTACGGTTGGTGCGGATTGGGGGTGACGTTCGCCGTCTCCGCGACGAAGTGCGAGACCTCGGTCAGCAGGCGTAGCTGATCGCGGGTGATGCAGTCGTCGTCCATCTTGAGCACGAGCGCGGGGATGATCGAGAGGAGGTCGGCGTTGCCGGCGCGCTCACCGTAGCCGTTGGCCGTGCCCTGCACGTGCGTGCAGCCAGCGTCGACGGCCACCAGCGAGTTCGCCACCGCACACGCGGCGTCGTTGTGCGCGTGGATACCGAGGTCCACCCCGGGCAGGGCGGCGCCAAGCTCGCGTGCCACCCGCGCCACGGTCTGCGGCAGCGTGCCCCCGTTGGTATCGCAGAGCACGACCGCCCTCGCGCCCGCATCCGCCGCCGTGCGGCACACCTCGGTGGCGTATCCGGGGTTCGCGGCGTACCCATCGAAGAAGTGCTCGGCGTCGAAGAACACCGTGCGCCCCTCGGCAACCAGGAACGCCACGCTGTCGCGCACCATGCGGAGGTTCTCCGCGAGCGTGGTGTTGAGCGTCTCGGTCACATGGACGTCCCACGCCTTGCCGAAGATGCACAGCGCCTCGCAGCCGGTGTCCAGCAGCGCTCGCAGTCCGGCGTCGGTCTCCGCCGCTCCGCCTTTGCGGCATGTGGTGCCGAAGGCGGTGATGGTCGCGTTCTCGAGCCTGAGGTCCCGGGCGCGCTCGAAGAACTCGAGGTCCTTGGGGTTGCTGCCGGGAAAGCCGCCCTCTATGTAGTGGATGCCGAGGTCGTCGAGGCGGCGCGCGATGCGCAGCTTGTCATCGACCGAGAGCGACATGCCCTCGCGCTGTGTGCCGTCACGAAGCGTGGTGTCGTAGAGGGTGACCATCGGAGGCCCGTCCTTCCCCTGCGCGGTGGGGCTTCATTGTAGCGGAGTGACCGCCGGCGTACCCGCCCTCATCGTGCGTGCGCCAGCGTGCACACCTCATCGGAGATCGCGCCTGCGGGGAAGGCCAGTTCGATCGTCTCGGGGCAGCGTGGACCGGCGAGCTTCATCGACTCGGCGCACACGGTGTAGCTGACCCACCGCTCACGAGCGG
>Ga0209066_10001267_pt1 | contig 34058 bp, 32 predicted proteins | sample All_14_2_FD_187198 | JGI IMG/M metagenome (GOLD analysis project Ga0209066, IMG submission 187198) | Freshwater microbial communities in response to fracking from Pennsylvania, USA - Allegheny Zone_MetaG_DW_15 (SPAdes) (version 2) ... | reverse complement strand
AGCGCGACCGAACCCGCGCCGGCGGCGAGAGTCAGGGCGACGGCGATCGAGGCGACGCCGGCGATTGCGCGGCGGCCGGCGCTGTTGTGGGGCTTGAGAATGGCCTTCAGACGCATGGCGGTCTTCCTTCCGGCGCCGATGAATGCGGATTGCGGCTCCGGACCGGCGCGGAGCCGAAGCGTTTCGACGAGGGATTCGGCATAGGCCCGGCGATGGGCCGGGGAGGCCTGGGCCAGGGCGATGGCGTCGCAGCGTTCCTCGCGGGCGGCGGCCATGCGGGCGTGAACAAGTCCGGCGAAGGGATTGAACCAGAGGATGGCCAGCAGCACCGACTCCAGCCAGCCCCGCAGATTGTCGCCCCGCTTCAGATGGGCCAGTTCATGGCCGCAGATCAGGGCCAACCGGTCCGTCGGCAGATGCGTCAGGGCCCGGGGCATGATGATGGCGGGTTTGAGCAGGCCCGCCAGCATGGGGCTGACGGCCCGGTCGGACGTCTTCAGCAGCGGCGCGCGGACCTTCAGGGTCCGGGACTGCCGAGAGACGGCCTGCCACAGGGCCGCATCTTCAAGCAGGCCGGCCTTCCGGATCAGCAGGGCCAACCGGATGTGCCGGCGCAACAGAAGACCGGCGGCGGCGGCGATGCCGACGATCAGGACGCTCAACAGAAGGGTCGGGGCCAGCAAGGCGGCCAGGTCGCCCAAGGTCTGTGTCGGGGAGGGGGCCGCAGCCTGAATATCGATGGCCCCCGGAACCTGAGCAACGGCGCCCTCCGCCGTCTTGATAACAACGGGTCGCTCCAGGAAGGGCGCCGCCAGCGGGACAGCCGCCGCCGCGACCACCGGAATCAGGAAGGCCAGCGCCCAGAAGCGCTCGCGAACGACGGCGTCGGAAGTCACCTTCTCGACCAGCAGTCCGGCGCCGAGCCCCGCCGCCGCGACGGGAACCGTCACGCCAAGGACGGAAAGGGCGAGCAGAGGGCCGTCCATCACGCGTCTCCTTCTTCGAGATTCAGCATGGTTTCCAGTTCGGCCAGTTCGGCCTCCGAGAGGATCTGGCTGCCCGCGAAGGCCGAGGCGGGGAGGGGCCCCTCCACCTCCAGCACCTGACGCATGACCCGCCGCAGCAGGCCGCCGAGGATATCGGCCTTGCCCCGCGCCGCCTCATAGACGGCCAGGCCATGCACCGACCGGCGCTGCAGAAGGCCCTTGGCCCGCATCCGCTCCAGAACCGTCCGGGTGGTCGAGGCCGTCCAGTCGATGCCCTCGGGCAGGCTGGCCTGGATCTCCCGAGCGCTGGCCGCGCCGTCGCGCCAGAAGACCTTGAGAATTTCGAGTTCGTGGTCGGAAGGCGGCTGGATCATCAGGCTGTCCTCATCTGTCGCCCCTACGCTACAAATGTAACGCCTACTCGTCAACTGTCGTGATCGGGGATATTCGGCGCCGTTCAACGGTCGTCCCGCCGCCCCCTTTTGGCCATGAAATCAAGGCCATAGAGCGTGCTCAATCCAGAACACGCCGGGTTGCCGCATCGAAGTCCACGGACTTTTCGATATCGCGCCTGTCCCTCGGGGCAAAACTCGGTCATTCGACACCGGCGCGGGCGGCTGGCCCGGCGCCGTAACAGGTAAGGACGCGTAAGCATGGCCCAGCAGATCGAATTCACCGGGCAGTCTGGTCAGGGCTATCGCTACCTCTCCCTGGACGGAACCGGTGCGATCTCGCCGACAGGGGCCAACTTCCTGTTCGTCAAGGTCAAGGGTGAGGACCACACCGTGGTCTATGCCGGCGAGACCGAATGCCTGCACAAGGGCGTCCACAGTGGTTGGGACAAGGCGCGCAAGGCCCATGGCGCCAACACCATCTTCGTCCGCCTCAATGTCACCCGGACGATCCGTCAGGCCGAGATGGACGATATCGTCGCCCAGCATCAGCCGCCGATGAACCTCGAGGACGAGTAGTCCACAGCCGTCCAAGCGATCCGCTCACAAACCAGCGAGTTTCCACTTGCCTGTGGAACAAAACGGGAATAGGAACAAACCCGGAACTTGGCTTGGGAGGCTCGAATGGCCCGGATCGCTCGTGAAACGCTCGCATTGGCTTCGGTCGTCGGGTTTGTGTGGATGATGTGCTCAGTGGCCTATCTGGCGGCCTGAGTCGGCCTTAGGCTGGAGTCTTGATCACGGTGCGGTGGAGGTGAGCAGGTATGGCGGATCTGGCGAACGGCTTTGTCCATTTGCGGGTTCGCTCGGCCTATTCCCTGCTGGAAGGCGCGATCAAGGCTGACGCCCTGCCCAAGCTGGCGGGCGGTCAGGGCATGCCGGCGGTGGGGATCGCCGACCGGGCCAACCTTTTCGGGGCTCTCGAATTTTCAGTCGCCGCCAAGGACGCCGGGGTTCAGCCCCTTGTCGCCTGCGCTCTTCCGGTCACCGGCATCGGCGAGGGCCCGCCGGAGCGCTGGGCCCGCCGCCCGACCATCGTTCTCATCGCCCAGAACGAAACCGGCTATCTCAACCTTTCGGCCCTGTCCTCGGCCGCCTATCTCGAGATTGATGCGGTCTCCGAGCCTTCGGTGCCCTGGGAGAGGGTCAAGGCGCACAGCGAGGGCCTGATCCTGCTCACCGGCGGCGTGGACGGCCCGGTCGACCCGCTGTTCGCCGCCGGCAAGGCGCCGGAAGGCGAAGCGGTCCTCGCCGAAATGGCGTCCGTCTTCGGTGATCGCCTCTATATCGAGCTTCAGCGGCACGGCCTGTCGCATCAGGCGGCGGCCGAGGCGGGGCTGGTGGCCTGGGCCTATGCCCATGACGTCCCCCTCGTCGCCACCAATGACGTCTATTACCCCGACCGCAGCATGCATGAGGCGCATGACGCCCTGCTGTGCATCTCCGACGGCGCCTATGTTGGTCAGGAAGAGCGTCGGCAGGTCACAGAAGAGCATTACTTCAAGTCCGCGGCCGAGATGCGGGCCCTGTTCGCCGACCTGCCCGAAGCCTGCGACCAGACGCTGGAGATCGCCCGGCGTTGCGCCTTCATGGTCCGCAAGCGCGATCCGATCCTGCCGCGCTTCGACGCCGGCGCCGGTCGCAGCGAGCCGGACGAACTGGCGCATCAGGCCCGGGAAGGGCTCAAGGCCCGTCTGGCCGCCGTGGAGATGGCGGCCCCGGAAGAGGACTACTGGAAGCGGCTCGAGTTCGAGATCGGCATCATCCAGCAGATGGGGTTCCCCGGCTACTTCCTGATCGTCGCCGACTTCATCAAATGGGCCAAGGCGCACGGCATTCCCGTGGGCCCGGGTCGGGGGTCGGGCGCCGGTTCGCTGGTCGCCTGGTCCCTGACCATCACCGACCTTGATCCCCTGCGGTTCGGTCTGCTGTTCGAGCGCTTCCTGAACCCCGAACGGGTCTCGATGCCCGACTTCGATATCGACTTCTGTCAGGAGCGGCGTGAGGAGGTCATCTCCTACGTCCAGCACAAGTACGGCGCCGACAAGGTCGCCCAGATCATCACCTTCGGCACCCTGCAGGCCCGCGCCGTTGTTCGCGACGTCGGCCGGGTGATGCAACTGCCGCTGGGACTGGTGGATCGTCTTTGCAAGATGATCCCCAACAATCCGGCCAGCCCGACGACCCTGGCCCAGGCCATCCAGATCGAACCGCGCCTCAAACAGGCCCGCGACGAGGATGAGCAGGTGCGGATGTGCCTGGATGTCGCCCTCCGGCTCGAGGGTCTGTTCCGCAACGCCTCCACCCACGCCGCCGGGGTGGTCATCGGCGACCGGCCGCTGATCGAACTGACGCCGCTCTACAAGGATCCCCGCTCCGAACTCCCCGCCACCCAGTTCAACATGAAGTGGGTCGAGAGCGCCGGTCTGGTGAAGTTCGACTTCCTGGGCCTCAAGACCCTGACGGTCATCGACCGCGCGCTCAAGCACATGGCCAAGCGCGGCGCGGGGCTGGATATCTCCACCCTGCCGCTGGATGACGCACCCTCCTACGAGCTGATGAGCTCGGGCCAGACGGTCGGTGTGTTCCAGTTGGAAAGCCAGGGCATGCGCGACACCCTGCGCAAGCTGCGGCCGGGGAGCCTCGAAGAGGTCACCGCCATCATCTCCCTCTATCGGCCGGGCCCGATGGAGAACATCGACAGCTTCGTGGACTGCAAGTTCGGCCGCAAGCCGATCGACACCCTGCACCCGACCCTCGAGCCGGTGCTGAAAGAGACCTACGGCATCGTCGTCTATCAGGAACAGGTGATGCAGATCGCCCAGATCCTGGCCGGCTACAGCCTGGGTGAAGCCGACCTGCTCCGCCGGGCCATGGGCAAGAAGAAGCCCGAGGAGATGGCCCAGCAGAAGGTCCGTTTCGTCGCCGGGGCTGAGGCCAAGGGCGTCGATCCGGGTCAGGCCAGGGGCATTTTCGATCTGGTCGAGAAGTTCGCCGGCTATGGCTTCAACAAGAGCCACGCCGCCGCCTATGCGCTGATTTCCTACCAGACCGCCTGGCTCAAGGCGAACGCCCCGGTCGAGTTCATGGCCGCCTCCATGAGCCTCGATATCTCCAACACCGACAAGCTGGCGGTCTTCTACCAGGACGCCCGTCGCTCGAAGGTGCCGGTGCGGGCGCCCGACATCAATCGCTCCGGCGCCGACTTCGAGGTCGAGGACGGCGAGGTCCTCTATGCGCTTGGCGCGGTGCGCAACGTCGGCTTGGCGGCGATGGAGCATCTGGTTGAGGTGCGCAACGAGGGCGGGCCGTTCAAGGACATCTTCGATGTCGTCGAGCGGGTGGATCCGCGTCAGGTCAACAAGCGGGCGCTCGAGGGCCTCGCCCGGGCCGGCGCCTTCGACACCATCCATCCCAACCGCGGCCAGATCGTCGCCGCCGCCGATGTGCTGATCGCTCATGGCCAGAGCCTTGCGGCTGACCGGGCCTCGGCCCAGGTCAATCTGTTTGGCGGGGACCAGTCCGACGCCTCGCGTCCGCGCCTGCCGCGTACCGAGCCCTGGGACCAGATCCGCCGCCTCGATGAGGAACTGGCCGCCGTCGGCTTCTATCTGACCGGCCATCCGCTGGAAGACATGGTCGAGGTTCTGCGTCGCCGCCGGGTCACCCTGATGGCCGACGCCATTCCCCAGGCCGAGGCCGGACAGGAAGCCTTCAAGATGGCCGGCATGGTCCGCCGCCGTCAGGAACGGGCCAGCGCCCGGGGCGACAAGTTCGCCTTCGTCTCCCTGTCCGATCCCAGCGGCGAATATGAAGTGCTGTTCCCGCCCGAATCCCTGCGCAAGTGCCGCGATGTGCTCGAACCTGGCAAGGCCGTGGTCATCCGCGTCCGCTGCAAGGCCCGCGACGGCGAGGTCCGCTTCTTCGGAGACGACGCCGAGCCGGTGGACAGCGCCATCGAGGCGGTCGCCGCCGGCCTGCGGGTTCACGTCTCTCCGGGCTCGGCCGAGATCGAGGGCCTCAAGAAGCGCCTGACCGGAGCCGCCGCCCAGCGGGGCGGCGAGGTCATCCTGGTCGCCGGCATCGGAGAGGGCAGGGAGGTGGAGCTGAAACTGCCCGGCTTCTACGCCCTCGACGCTTCCCTGCGCGGGGCGCTGAAGACCGCCCCGGGCGTGTCCTTCCTCGAGGACGTCTAGCCCCGAAGGGCTCCGAACGGCCCGGCAAGAGCCGGCTCTTGCATTTATCGCCCTTTGCGCCTATTTCCCCCGCCCATCACGCACGCGGGCGTTCGGGCCGGCCGGGGAGACATCCTGGCTGATCCGTTCCGGTCCTGGCCATCCGGCCGGGAATTGCCCGCGGAGGCGATAACCGGAAAAAGGATCCGATACAGACATGGCTCTGCCTGAATTCTCCATGCGCCAGCTCCTCGAAGCCGGCGCCCACTTCGGCCACCAGACTCACCGCTGGAACCCGAAGATGGACCGCTACATCTTCGGCTCGCGCTCGAACATCCACATCATCGACCTGTCGCAGTCGATTCCGCTCCTGCACCAGGCTCTGGTGAAGGTGCGTGAAGTCGCCGCCGCCGGTGGTCGCGTGCTGTTCGTCGGCACCAAGCGTCAGGCCTCTGACCCGGTCGCCGAAGCCGCCGCCCGTTGCGCCCAGTACTATGTTAACCACCGTTGGCTGGGCGGCACGCTCACCAACTGGCGCACCATTTCCGGTTCGATCGCGCGTCTGCGCGAACTCGAAGGCCTGCTCGACGGTGAAGGCAACTCGGCCCGCACCAAGAAGGAGCGCCTGACCCTGACCCGTGAGCGGGACAAGCTGGAACTGTCGCTGGGCGGCATCAAGAACATGGGCGGCATTCCGGACATCATGTTCGTGATCGACACCAACAAGGAAGCGATCGCGATCCAGGAAGCCCGCAAGCTGAACATCCCGGTGATCGCCATTCTCGACACCAACTGCGACCCGGACGGAATCACCTTCCCGATCCCGGGCAACGATGACGCCGCCCGCGCCATCCAGCTGTATGTCGATCTGATCGCCGATTCGGTGCTCGACGGCATGGCCGCCGGCGCCGCGGCGTCGGGTGTTGACCTTGGCGCCTCGGTTGCTCCGATCGAGCCGACCCTGGCCAGGGAACTGACCCCCGAGCCGGTGGCTCAGGAAACGTCCGAGGAGATCGCGGCGACCGAAGCGGCCATGACCGCTCCGGCGCCCGTTGAAGAGACCGTGGCCGAGGCGCCGGTCGCCGAAGCCCCCGCGGCTGAAGCAGCGACCGACGAGCCGGCCGCAGGCTGATTTGGCGGCTTCCCGGCGACGGGAAGCGCCCGAGCTTCAAACTCTTGTCACAGCCGGGCCGCAAGGCCCGGCTGCACCCCTGTTCGAACTGGAGGATATGATCATGGCGGAAGTCACCGCTGCCCTCGTAAAAGACCTGCGCGAAAAATCCGGCGCGGGCATGATGGACTGCAAGAAAGCCCTCGTCGAAAACAACGGCGACATGGAAGCGGCCACCGATTGGCTGCGCTCCAAGGGTCTGTCCAAGGCCGCCAAGAAGGCCGACCGCGCCGCTGCTGAAGGCCTGGTCGCCGTCTCGCTGGTCAAGGACGGCGCCGGCATGACCGGTGCGGTCATCGAGCTCAACGCCGAGACCGACTTTGTCGCGCGCAACGACCTGTTTCAGACCGCCGCCCGCAAGGTCGCGGCGACCGCGGTTGGCGTCGATGGCGACGTCGAAGCCCTCCGCGCCGCCAAGACGGCTGACGGTGAAGTGATCAACGACATGGTCACCAACCTGATCGCCACGATCGGTGAGAACATGACCGTCCGTCGTTCGGCGCGCTTCAGCGTCGCCGAAGGCTCGATCTCGGCCTATGTCCACAACGCCGTCGCGCCGGAACTCGGCAAGATCGGCGTGCTGGTCGCTCTGGAAGGCGCCGCCGACCAGGCCGCCATGCAGGAACTCGGCCGCAAGATCGCCATGCACGTGGCGGCCACCAACCCCCTGTCCCTGTCCTCCGAGGACCTGGATCCGGTGGCGGTGGAGCGCGAGCGCGCCGTTCTGACCGAAAAGGCCAAGGAAGAAGGCCGGCCCGAGAACATGATCGCCAAGATCGTCGACGGCCAGATCTCGAAGTTCCAGCGTGAAGTCGTGCTGCTTGAGCAGCCCTTCGTCATGAACCCGGACCAGACGATCAAGGCGCTCCTGGCCGACAGCGGCAAGGAACTGGGTTCGCCCATCACCATGAAGGGCTTCGTTCGCCTGGCCCTGGGTGAAGGCGTCGAGAAGGCCGATGCCCCGGACTTCGCCGCTGAAGTGGCGTCGATGACCGGCGGAAACTGATCGGTTTCTGACGATGAAGATCGGGGGCGCGGAGACGTTTTTGACGTCTTCGCGCCCCCTTTTTCATGAGCCCCGCACGGCAAGCTTTCGCCGCGTGCTGACGCTGACCGCGCCCATGGGCTATGGTGCGCGCCGACTCGAAAGGCCCGATCGCTGATGTCCAAGCTGCTCTACAAGAAGGTCCTGCTGAAGGTTTCCGGCGAGGTGCTGATGGGCGAGACCGCGTTCGGCATCGATATGCCGACGGTCGAGGCCGTGGCGGATGACATCAAACAGGTGGTCGAGGCGGGCGTTGAACTCAGCCTGGTGATCGGCGGCGGCAACATTTTCCGCGGCATGGCCGGCGCCGCCAAGGGCATGGAGCGGGCCAGCGCCGACTATATGGGCATGCTGGCCACGGTGATGAACGCCCTGGCCATGCAGGACGCCCTGGAGCGGATCGGGGTCGAGACCCGGGTTCAGTCGGCCATCCCCATGCCCACCGTCTGTGAGCCGCTGATCCGCCGCCGGGCCCAGCGGCATCTGGAAAAGGGCCGGGTGGTGATCTTCGCCGCCGGCACCGGCAACCCCTTCTTCACCACCGACAGCGGCGCGGCCCTGCGGGCGGCGGAGATGAACTGTGACGCCCTGTTCAAGGGCACCAGCGTCGACGGCGTCTACACAGCCGACCCCAAGAAGGACAAATCTGCGACCCGCTATGACCGCCTGTCCTATCTGGATGTGCTGTCGAAGGACCTGAAGGTGATGGACGCCTCTGCGATCAGCCTGATGCGCGAGAACGCCATTCCCATCGTCGTGTTCTCGATCCGCGAGCGGGGCAACCTGCTCAAGGTCCTGCACGGGCAGGGCACCCATACGGTCATCACCGAAACACCCTAGCAACACAGTCCAGGGGGCCTGGCCCCGACTGAACAGGAACAGCGCTGCATCTTGACGGGACATCAAGGTCCGGACGTTACATCAGGAACAGCGTGAGACGAGGAGCAGAGACATGGCCACTGGCGAAAAGCCCGTTGTTGCAACCTACCGCAGCCGCATGGACAAGGCGGTCGCCGCCCTGAAGGAAGAGTTCGGCTCCCTGCGGACCGGTCGCGCCTCCTCCAGCCTGCTCGACCAGATCATGGTCGACGCCTACGGCTCCTCCGTGCCGCTCAATCAGGTCGGCTCGGTCAGCGTCCCCGAACCCCGCTCGATCAGCGTCAGCGTCTGGGACAAGGGCGTCGTGGTTTCGGTTGAAAAGGCCATCCGGTCGGCGGGGCTCGGCCTCAACCCGGTCGTCGAAGGCACCAACCTGCGCATTCCGATCCCGCCGCTGACCGAAGAGCGCCGCAAGGATTTGGCCAAGATCGCCGGGAAATACGCCGAGCAGCAGAAGATCGCCGTTCGCAACGTCCGTCGCGACGCCATGGACGATATCAAGAAGGCCCAGAAGGACACGGTGATCACCGAGGACGAGCAGAAGAAGCTCGAAACCGAGATCCAGAAGGCCACTGACGAGCACGTCGCCCGCATCGACGAGGCCTTGAAAATCAAAGAGCAAGAGATCATGCAGGTCTGATCTCCCGGTTCTGTGTGCAGAGATTCCGGATGAGACAGGAAACGTGAGGCGAATGCCCCCCAAGGATGGCGAAGAGCAGCGGGCGGAAGGCCCCGACCAGGCGGGCGAAGGCTCCGCCGGGCTGCATGTCGCCATCATCATGGACGGCAACGGCCGCTGGGCGAAGCGCCGGGGGCTGCCGCGCACGCTGGGTCACCGCGAGGGGGTGAAGGCCCTCAAGCGCACGGTCGAGGCGGCGCCCGACCTGGGCGTCACGACCCTGACGGTGTTCGGCTTCTCCACGGAGAACTGGCGCCGGCCGATGGCCGAGGTCAGTGAGCTGATGAATTTGCTCAAGGCCTATGTCGAAAGCGATCTGGCCAGGCTCGAGCGGGAAGGGGTGCGGGTCACCATCCTTGGCCGTCGCACCGGCCTCAAGCCCGACATTCTCGAGATTATCGAACGCGCCGAGCGACGGACGGCGGCCAATACCCGTTTCCGGCTGCAGGTGGCCTTCAACTATGGCGGTCAGGCCGATCTGGTCGACGCCGCCCGCAAGTTCGCCGAGGCCGTGGCGCGAGGCGAGGCCCGCCCCGAGGACCTCGACGAAACCCTTTTTGAATCGCATCTGTCGACGGCCGGCGTCCCGGCCCCCGATGTGATTGTCCGCACCAGCGGCGAGCGCCGCATTTCCAACTTCCTCCTGTGGGAATGCGCCTACGCCGAGCTTGTCTTCCAGGATGTCTACTGGCCCGATTACGGTCCGGAGCAACTGGCGGCGGCTCTGGGAGAGTTCCGGTCGCGTGAGCGTCGCTATGGCGGAGTGACTGCCCATGACGTCCTCGCCGCCGGCTAGGCGCTTTGACTGGCAAAACCTGCGTATCCGCCTGATCTCGGCTTTCGCGATCATTCCGGCGGTGGCGGCGGCTGTCTGGCTGGGCGGCTGGGCCTATACGGGCCTGATCTGTCTGGTCGGCGTCCTGCTGGCCCGTGAGTGGGGCAGGCTTGTCGCGCCCTCCGCGCCGATCCGCGTCGGCGTGACCATCGGCGTCGCCTGCGTGGTCATCATCCTCTCCGCCCATGTCGCCGGAACAAAGTCAGGCCCGATGGTCGGCGGTTTCGAACTCTATTGGCTGATCACCTGGGGGCTGGTGCTGGTCGGCGCGGCCGCCTCGGCCCTGGTCGCCCGGGGCCTGACCGCCAAGGTGCCGGACGCCGCCTATGGCGTGATCTATATCGCCCCCGCCGGCATCGCCATGGTCTGGCTGCGCGACATGCCGCAAGGCGCACCCTGGACCGTCTATCTGTTCGCCGTGACCTGGTGGACCGACATCATGGCCTTCTTCGTCGGCAGCGCCCTCAAGGGGCCCAAGCTTTGGCCGGCCTTCTCGCCCAACAAGACCTGGAGCGGCTTCTTCGGCGGGCTCGGCGGCGCGGTCCTGACCGGCATGATCGTCCTGCTGATCTCGCGGGCCTTCGACCATAACTTCATCGGCCTGCCGGGCGCGGCGCTTGTCGGCTTCCTCACCGGTCTGGCGACCATGGGGGGCGACCTCTGGGAATCGATGCTCAAGCGCCGGTTCGGGGTCAAGGACACCGGCGGCATCATCCCGGGCCACGGCGGCATGCTCGACCGGGTCGACGGGCTGATGTTCGCGGTCATGGTCGTGGCCGCGGCCCGGCTGATCCAGCATTGGGGCTGGGGAATTTGAGTCGCTCCGTCACCGTCCTTGGATCCACCGGCTCGATCGGCGTCTCCACCCTCAGCCTGTTCGAACAGTCCGGCGCCGACGTCGAGATCGTCGCCCTGACGGCCGGGCGTAACGTCGCCGCCCTCGCCGAACAGGCGCTCAAATGGCGGCCGAAACTGGCGGTCATTCAGGACGAGAGCCTGCTGGCCGAGCTCAGGTCCCGGCTGGATGGCAGCGGCATCGAATGCGCCAGCGGTTCGGAAGCGGTCGTCGCGGCGGCGCGGATGGACGCCGAATGGGTGATGTCAGCCATCGTCGGCGCCGCCGGGCTGGCTCCGACCCTGGCGGCGGCCCGTCGCGGCGCGGTCGTCGCTCTGGCCAACAAGGAAAGCCTGGTCTGCGGCGGACCCAGCCTGCTGGACATCGCCCGCCGGGCCGGGGGCATGGTCATCCCGGTCGATTCCGAACATTCGGCGATCTTCCAGGTGCTGCAGCAGCCCTGTATCGACAAGGTGTCGCGCCTGATCCTCACCGCCTCGGGCGGTCCCTTCCGCACCTGGACCTATGAGGCGATGAAGGCGGCGACGCCGGAACAGGCCGTCGCCCACCCCAACTGGAGCATGGGCGCCAAGATTTCGGTCGATTCAGCGACCATGATGAACAAGGGCCTCGAGATGGTTGAGGCCTCCTACCTGTTCGCCATGGAGGAGAAGCTGGTCGACGTGCTGGTCCATCCGCAGTCCATCATCCATTCCATGGTCGAATACGCCGACGGCTCCACCCTCGCCCAGCTTGGCCCGCCGGATATGCGGGCCCCGATCGCCTGCGCCTACGCCTGGCCCGACCGTCTGGCCTGGCCGGCGCCGAAGCTGGATCTGGCGGCCATCGGCCAGCTGACCTTCGAGGCCCCCGATCTGGAGCGCTTTCCTGCCATCGACATCGCCCGCCAGGCCTTGCGGGCCGGGGGCAGGGCGCCCGCCGCCATGAACGCCGCCAACGAGATCGCGGTTGGGGCTTTCCTTGACCGCCGTATCGGCTTTCTCGATATTGCCGACGCCGTCCGGGCCAGCCTTGATCACCTCAATGGCGATTGGGCCCGGGAGGGGGAGCCGGGGGGCGACGAACTGGAGGCAGCCATGATGACCGACGCCAGCGCCCGCAGCGTTGCGACCGTCATCGTCGACCGCCTCGCCGGCGCCCGCTGAGGGAAGGAACGTACATCTGATGTCAGGCCTGCTCGCCTTCCTGCCCGTAGCCATCATCGCCTTCGTCTTCGTGCTGTCGCTCGTCGTCACGGTGCATGAGCTTGGACACTTCCTCGCCGCCAAGGCCTGCGGCGTGGCCATTGACCGGTTTTCACTGGGCTTCGGCCGCGCCATCGCCTCCTACCGCGACAAGGCCGGCGTCGAATGGACCATCGGCTGGTTGCCGCTCGGCGGCTATGTCCGCTTTTCGGGCGATGAAAACGCCGCCAGCGTTCCGGATCAGGACGACCTGACAACCCTGCGCAAGCATGTGGTGGAACAGGAAGGCGAGGCGGCCGTCAGCCGCTATTTCCATTTCAAGCCTCTGTGGCAGCGGGCGATCGTCGTCGCCGCCGGTCCCATGGCCAACTTCCTCTTGGCCATCGCCCTGTTCGCGGCGCTGGTGATGAGCGTTGGTGAGATTACCTACGAGCCCAAGGTGACCGTTTCCGAGCCGGCCGGTCCGGCGGCCATCGCCGGCATCCGCGACGGCGATGTGATCAAGACGATGAACGGGGTCGCGATCCCCAGCTTCACCGATCTGGTCAATTTCACCCGCACCCACGCCAATGTGCCGGTGAAAATCGAGATCCAGCGGGGCGACGAATCGCTGACCGTCACCGCCACGCCGGTGCTTCAGGAGATCAACGACCGCATCGGCGGCCGGATGAAGGTCGGGATGCTGGGCCTTGGCGCCCATCGCGACATGAAGATCGAGCGCAGGCGTCTGGGGCCGATCGGGGCTGTCGCCTACGGGACGCAGCAGACCTGGTCTGTGCTCAGCATGACGGTGACCTACCTCGGCCGTGTCGTCACCGGCCAGATCCCTGCTGACCAGATCGGCAGCCTGCTGGGCATCGGCAACACCGCCGGAAAGGTCGCCCAGGCCGGGGCTGAGGGTGCGCCGAACGTGGCGATGGGCCTTCTGGGTTCAGTTGTCGCCCTGCTGGGTCTGGCCGCATTTCTGTCAATCAGCATCGGGTTCATGAACCTGTTGCCCTTGCCGGTCCTCGACGGCGGGCACCTGCTTTTCTATGCTTATGAAGCCGTGGCCCGACGGCCACTTCCGGCTCGGATACAGGCGATCAGTTATCGCCTTGGTCTTGCCTTGCTCGTCGGTTTCATGTTGTTCGCCACTTGGAACGACTTCCAGCGGCTGCGCGTGTTCAATTTCCTGGGCGGCCTCTTCTCGTGAGACCGTTCTTTTCCTCGATGGCAGACCTCATGATGCATCCTCGCCACCGCGGCGCCGCCTTTGTCTCCGGCATTGCGCTTCTGTTCGGAACCACCGCCCTGATGGCGCCTATGGCGGCTTTCGCCCAGGTGCAGTCCGGCGTCGTCCAGAGGATCGTCGTCAGCGGCAACGAGCGGATCGAGTCTTCCACGATCGCTTCCTACATCCCGATCCAGCCGGGCGAGACCGTCGATTCGGCCCGAATCGACTTGGCGCTGAAGACCCTGTTCCGCACCGAACTGTTTTCCGACGTGAAGATCGATCTTCAGGGCGGCGATCTGAACGTCCGGGTCGTCGAGAACCCGATCATCAACAAGGTCGTCTTCGAGGGGAACAGCTCCCTGAAGGACGACAAGATCCGTGATGAACTTACCATCCGCCCGCGCGGCATCTTCACCCGCGCCAAGGTCCAGTCCGACGTTCAGCGCGTCATCGAACTCTACCGCCGCTCCGGCCGCATCTCCGCGACCGTGACCCCCAAGGTGGTCGAGCTGCCCCAGAAGCGCGTCGATCTGATCTTCGAGATCAACGAAGGCCCCAAGAGCGGCGTTCTCGACATCAACTTCCTCGGCAACGAGCAGTATTCCGACGGCGACCTCAGCGACGTGGTCGTGACCAAGGAAAGCGCCTGGTACAAATTCCTGTCGACCAACGACAACTACGATCCCGACCGGATCGAGTACGACAAGGAACAGCTGCGCAAATTCTACCGCAACCGCGGCTATTACGACTTCCGCGTCGTCTCGGCCGTCGCCGAGCTGGCTCCCAACCGTAACGGCTTTGTCGTCACCTTCACCCTCGACGAGGGCGTAAAGTACAAGTTCGGCAAGATCAGCGTCGAGACCGAGCTCAAGAAGCTGGACGGCACGGTGCTGGAACAGCTGCTGCCGATCCGCACCGGCGAGCTCTACCAGGACGAAAAGATCGAGCAGGCGACCGACGCCCTGACCTTCGCCGCCGGCGCCGCCGGCTTCGCCTTCGTCGACGTCCGCCCGCGCTATGTGCCCAACCGCGAGACCCGCACCGTCGATCTGGTCTTCCAGGTTCGCGAGGGACCCCGCGTCTACATCGACCGCATCGACATCGTCGGCAACAACCGCACGCTGGACTCGGTCATCCGCCGCGAGCTGCTGGTCTCCGAAGGCGACGCCTACAACCGCGTCTACGTTGACCGCTCACGCCAGCAGATCCGCGGCCTTGGCTACTTCAAGGAAGTCGAGATCGAGGAAGTCCCCGGCTCGGCGCCTGACCGCACCGGCCTCCGGGTGAAGGTCGAGGAGCAACCCACCGGCGAGCTGTCCTTCAGCGCCGGCTACAGCTCGGTTGACCAGCTGATCCTCGACCTGGGCATCAGCGAGCGGAACTTCCGCGGTCGTGGCCAGAACCTGCGCGCCCGGGTGTCCGTCGGCTCCCTGCGTCAGCAGATCGACTTTTCATTCACCGAGCCGCGCTTCCTCAACCGCGACCTGCTCGCCGGTGTCGACCTCTACACCTACCGCTACAATTTCAGCCAGCAGACGGCCTTCGATACGGCCTCGACCGGTATGAACCTGCGGCTCGGCTTCCCGCTGACCCAGAACGCCTCGATGGGGCTGCGCTACATCCTCCGCAGCGATGATGTGCAGGTGGCGGATTCGCTCTGTAACTCGGGCGCCGTGTCGACCACCCTCTGCGCACAGCGCGGTTCGAACATCACTTCGTCGCTCGGCTATACCGTCCGCCTTGATCGCCGTAACGACCCGGTCAAACCGACGCGCGGCTTCTACGTCGAACTGTCCCAGGATCTGGCCGGCGTCGGCGGCGATGTGAACTATCTGAAGACCGAAACCGCCGGCGGCTGGTACTACGGCTTCAACAAGGACTTCGTTTTCAGCGCCACCGGTTCGGCCGGCTACACCGCCGGTTGGCGCGGTGACACCGTCCGCATCAACGACCGCTTCTACAAGGGCGGCAACACCTTCCGCGGCTTCGAGACCGCCGGCATCGGCCCGCGCGACACCACGGCCCAGCGCGGCGACGCCCTCGGCGGCAAGATGTATGCGATCGGCACCGTTGAACTGACCGTCCCGACCTTCCTGCCCGAGCAGTACGGGATCAAGGCGGCCCTGTTCACCGACGTCGGCACTCTTGGGCTGCTGGATGACGTTGACCGTCAACGCACGCCGGGGGTGTTCGACCCCAATATCCAGGATGACCTGAGCCTGCGGGCCTCCGCCGGCCTCAGTATTTTCTGGCGATCGCCGATGGGACCAATTCGTTTCGACTTCAGCCAAGTTTTGGCCAAAGAAGACTACGACAAGACCGAAACGTTCCGGTTCTCAACCTCCACAAGGTTCTAATACCCATGACCATCAAGCTTATCGCCGCGCGCACTGTCAGCGCCGTGGCCGTTCTCGCTTTCGCCGGTGTGGCGATGGCCCAGGCGCCGGCCCGTCCGGCCCCCCCGCCGGTCACCCACGGCGCGCCGACACCCGGCGTCTGCGTCTACAACATGCCGGCGGTGATCACCGACTCGGTGGTTGGCAAGTTTGTCACCGGTCGTCTTGAGACCATCGGCAAGACGGTCAACGCCGAACTCGGCGCCGAGGAAACCGCCATCAACAACGAAGCCAAGGCCATCGACGCCGCGGCCCGCGCGCCCGGCGCCGACGAAGCCACCCTGCAAAAGCGCGCCATCGACCTGAAGAAGCGGGCCAAGGCGTTCGACGAGAAGGCCAACCTGCGCCAGCGTGAATTCAACGCAACCCAGCAGAAGTCGCGCATGCGCATCCTGCAGGAAGTCGACCCCATCGTCGTTCAGGTCTATCAACAGCGCCAGTGCTCGGTGCTGCTGAGCAGCGAAGCTGTTCTGCTGAACAACCCGGCCATGGACATCACGCCGGCGGTCATCGCCGGACTGAACGGCAAGATCCAGCAGTTCGCCTTCGACCGGGAACGTCTGGACCAACCGGCGGCTCCTGCGCTACCCGTTAAGCCGAAATAGGCCTGATCCAACACCGGAATTGATCCGGGGATCGGGTTTGAGGACATCATGCCCGATCCCCGCTTCTTTGACCCCCTGGGGCCCCTGTCGCTTCAGCACCTGACGACCCTCACGGGCGCCACGCTGCACCGGGGCGATCCTGACAGCCAGTTCATCGAGGCGGCGCCTCTGAACAGGGCCGGCCGCCAGAGCGTGGCCTTCATCACCGACCGGAAGCGTCTGGCCGAACTTGCAAACAGCGAGGCGGGGGCCTGCTTTCTGCCCGAGGCGCTGGCCGAAGCCGCGCCGGACGGCTGCGCGGTTCTGATCTCTCCGCGACCGCAGGCGGCCTGGGCGGCCGCCGCGGCCGCGCTGCACCGTCCCATACTCTGGCAGGGCGACGGCGCTTTCCTGCATCCCGACGCCACGCTTGAAGAGGGTGTTGTGCTGTCGCCGGGAGCCGTGGTCGGTCAGGGGGCGACGATCGGTCGGGGAACCCACATCGGTCCCGGCGTGGTGATTGGTCCGGGCGTCTCGGTGGGACGCAACTGCCGGATTGGCGCCCGTGTCGTGATCGGGTTCGCCCTGATCGGCGACAATGTCTCGATGTCGGCCGGCGCGGTGATCGGAGAGCCGGGCTTTGGCGCGACCGCCGGGGCAACCGGCGTGGTGGATATCCCCCAGCTTGGCCGGGTGATCATTCAGGACAATGTCACGCTGGGCTCCAACACCTGCATTGATCGCGGCGCCTACGATGACACGGTCATTGGTGAGAATACCAAGATCGACAACCTCGTTCACATCGCCCACAACACCCGCATCGGGCGCAACTGCGTGCTGGCGGCCTTTGTCGGAATTTCCGGCAGCGTCGAGGTCGGTGACGGGGTGGCGTTCGGGGGCAGGGCCGGGATCGCGGATCATGTGGTGATCGGTTCCGGGGCCAGCATCGGCGCCGGCGGCGGCGTCATCCGAGATGTTCCCGGTGGAGAAATCTGGAGCGGTTATCCGGCCAGGCCGGTGCGTGAGTGGTTGAGGGAGACGGCCTGGGTCACGCGTGCGGCCCGCCGGAAGGGGTGAACAGGGATGAGTGAGACGGTCGAGAGCGGCGGAGCCGACATCAATATCAACGAGATTCTGGCGCGTATCCCGCACCGTTATCCCTTTCTGCTGGTTGATCGCTGCGAGGATTTCAAACCCAGCGAGTCGATCGTCGGCATCAAGTGCGTGACCTTCAACGAGCCTTTCTTCCAGGGTCATTTTCCGGGCCATCCGGTGATGCCCGGCGTGCTGATCGTCGAGGCCCTGGCCCAGACCGGCGCAATCATGATGTCCAAGTCGCTCAACATCGATATCAGCGGCAAGGTCATCTACTTCATGTCGATCGACGGGGTGCGGTTCCGCAGCCCGGTCCGCCCCGGGGATGTGATCCGGATGCATGTCGAGGTCACCCGCGCGCGGGGCGATATCTTCAAGTTCAAGGGCAAGGCCATGGTCAACGGCAAGGTCGCCGCCGAGGCGGAGTTCGCCGCCATGTCCGCGGACGTCAACTGATGCCGAGAATCCATCCGTCAGCCATTGTCGCGCCGGAAGCCAGCCTCGACGACTCCGTCGAGGTCGGTCCCTACTGCATCATCGGCCCGGACGTCCGGCTGGCGAAGGGCGTGGTTCTGAAATCCCACGTGGTCATCGAGGGCGTGACCACCATTGGCGAGGACTGCGTCATGCATCCCTTCGTCAATCTTGGCGGCCTGCCGCAGCACACCGGCCACAAGGGCGAACCGACCCGCCTTGAGATCGGCGCCCGCAACACCTTCCGCGAGGGGGTCACCGTACATACCGGAACCCTGTTCGATCAGGGCGTGACCCGTATCGGCGACGACTGTCTGCTGATGGTCAACACCCACATCGGCCATGACTGTGTGATCGGCAACCGGGTGACCTTCGCCACCGGCGTCGCCGTCGGCGGCCATGTCCAGGTCGCCGACTTCGTCTTCCTTGGCGGTCTGGTCGCCATCCACCAGTTCAGCCGGATCGGTCGCTCGGCCTTTATCGGCGGCGGCAGCATCGTCACCAAGGACGTCATTCCCTACGGCTCGGTGTGGGGCAATCACGCGCACCTTGAGGGTCTGAACCTGATCGGTCTGAAGCGCCGGGGTTTCGACCGGGGCCGGATCAACACCATGCGGGCCGCCTACCGCATGCTGTTTGCCGACGAAGGGACCTTCCAGGAGCGGATCGATGATGTCGTCGGCTCCCATCCCGACATTCCCGAGATCATGGAAATCATCGAGTTCATTCGCGTCGACGCCAATCGCGCTCTCTGCCTGCCGCGCCGGGAGGCCTGAGTCTTGCGCAAGCTGGGTTTGATTGCAGGCGCGGGCGGCCTGCCCGCGGAGATCGCCGACCACTGCCGCAAGGCGGGACGGCCCTATTATGTCATCCGGCTGCGCGGATTTGCCGACGACGGCACCCTTGGCCATCCGTCCGAGGCGGTCGGCCTCGCCGAGCTGGGAAAGTGCTTCAAGGTGCTGCGGCGCGAGGGCTGTGAAGCCGTCTGCTTCGCCGGGATCGTCACCCGGCCTGACTTCTCGTCCCTCAAGCCGGACATGCGCGGCATCGCGGCGCTGCCCGGAATTGTCGCCGCCGCCCGGCACGGCGACGACGCCCTGTTGCGGCGCGTGCTGGCCGAGTTCCAGAAGGAAGGCTTCGCCATCGAGGGCGTGCATGAGGCCGTCGGGGCCATGACCCTGCCGCTGGGCCTGCTGGGCGCTCACGGACCGGCTCAGGCGCACCGCGCCGATATTGAGCGCGCCCTCGAGGTCGCCCGGGAGATCGGGCGCTTGGATGTCGGTCAGGGCGCCGTCGTCTGCAATGGTCTGGTGCTGGCCGTGGAGGCGCAGGAAGGCACCGACTCCATGTTGCGCCGGGTCGCCGATCTTCCCATCGCCATCCGCGGCGAACCGGGCCGGGCGATGGGGGTTCTGGCCAAGGCCCCCAAGCCGATCCAGGAACTGAAGGTGGATCTTCCGACCATCGGCGTCGCCACCCTGCGGGGAGCCGCCCGCGCCGGCCTGGCCGGAATTGTCGGAGAGGCCGGCCGGCTGCTGATCGTGGACCGTGAGGCGGTCATCGCCGCGGCGGACGAGTTTGGCCTCTTCGTCCTCGGCGTCGAACAGAAGGCGCCATGACCCGCCCCCTGACCGTCATGCTGGTGGCGGCGGAGGCCTCGGGCGACTCGCTGGGCGCCGGCCTGGCCCGCGCCCTGAAGGCCCGGCTCGGCGACGGCGTGCGGTTTGTCGGTGTCGGCGGCAGCAAGATGGCCGAGCAGGGGGTGGAGAGCCCCTTCGACATCGCTCAGCTTTCGATTCTCGGCATCATCGAGGGGGTTCGCGCCCTTCCCATGGTCCGTCGGCGGGTCAAGGACACAGCGGCCCTGGCGGCGCGTGAGAAGCCGGATGTGGCGGTTCTGATCGACAGCTGGGGCTTCACCCTGCGGGTCGCTCATGCGCTTCGGGCGCTGTTCCCCGAGATGCCGCTGATCAAATACGTCGGGCCGCAGGTCTGGGCCAGCCGGCCGGGGCGCGCGAAGACCCTCGCCCGATCGGTCGACCACCTGCTCTCCATCCACGGCTTCGATGCGCCCTGGTTCGAACGCGAGGGGCTGGCGGTGACGACCGTTGGCAATCCGACCCTGATCCGTGATTTTTCCGGGGCCGATCCAGAGCGCCTGCGAGCCCATATCGGGGCAGGGGCCTCTGAACCCATCCTGCTCGTGCTTCCCGGAAGCCGTCCGGCCGAGATCAGGCATGTCTTTCCGCATTTCGCCGATGCGGTCCGTCGGCTGAAGGCGGACCGCCCCGATCTGCAGATCGTTCTGCCTCTGGCTTCGACGGTGGCCGCATCGGTGCGCGATCAGGTCGAGGCCTGGCCGTTCCCGGTCCATATCATCGAGGATGCGGGCCTGAAGGACGATGCCTTCGCCGCCGCGACCGTCGCCCTGGCCTGCAGCGGCACGGTGACCACCGAGCTGGCCCTGGCCGGTTGCCCCATGGTTGTCGCCTACCGCCTGGGTCCGCTCAGCTATCGCCTGGCCATGCTGGTGTTCAAATCGCCCTGGGTGACGATGTTCAACATCGCCGCTCAGGAGATGGTGGCGCCGGAGCTGCTGCAGCTGGACTGCAACGGTGAGGCGCTGGCCCGGGCCATCGCCGAACGGCTCGACAACCCTGCTCTGCGGCAGGCTCAGATCGCCGCCCAGTTCGCGGCCGTGGAGAAGATGGGACGGCCGGAGGTCGATCCCGCCGAAGTCGCCGCCGACACCGTGCTCAGGCTGCTGGCGGAACGAGCCGCTTGAACATGATGCAGGTCGGCTCAAGCGGGCCGGCGCTGGAGCGGGCGTAGTCGGGAATAACCCCCGCCGCCTCATAGCCCAGCCGTTCGTAGAGCTTCTGCGCCGGATTGCCGGCCACCGTGTCCAGCACCACCAGGGTCCTGCCCAGACCGATGGCCTCGGCCTCCGCTGTCCGGGTCAGGGCGGCGCCGATGCCATGGCCGCGATGGCGGGGCAGGGTCATCAGCTTGACCAGATCAACCCGGTGCTGCTGGTTTCCCGGCATGCCCACGACCAGCTGGACCGTGCCGGCCAACTCCTCGCCGACCCAGGCGCCCCACATCAGTCGGTCGCCGGACGCCAGGGCCTCGCCGCAGCCGGCCCAGAAGGCGCGGGCGTCTTCAAACGACAATGGGGCCAGGAACCCGACACTGGCCCCCAGCCCCACAGTTTCAATCAGGATATCGCACAGCGACGGGATCAGGTCCGGCAGCTGAGACGGCGCGATCGGCGCGATCCGCGGATCCATCGCGCCGCGACGTCCTAGCCGCGCTTGTCGATGGCGACGTAGTCGCGCTGCGTCTCGCCGGTGTAGAGCTGACGCGGACGACCGATCTTGCGACCCGGATCCTCGAACATTTCCTTCCACTGGCTGATCCAGCCGACGGTGCGCGCCAGGGCGAACAGAACGGTGAACATCTTCGACGGGAAGCCCATCGCCCGCAGGGTGATGCCCGAATAGAAGTCGATGTTCGGGTACAGCTTGCGCTCGATGAAGAAGGGGTCGCTCAGGGCGATCTTCTCCAGTTCCATCGCCACTTCGAGCAGCGGATCCTTGATGCCCAGTTCGCCCAGCACTTCGTGGCAGGTCTTCTGCATCATCGTCGCCCGGGGATCGAAGTTCTTGTAGACCCGGTGGCCGAAGCCCATGAGCTTGTACTTGCGGGCCTTAACCCCTTCGATGAACTCGGGGATCTTGTCGACGGTGCCGATCTCTTCCAGCATCTCCAGGGCTTCCTGGTTGGCGCCGCCGTGGCTGGGGCCCCAGAGGCAGGCGATGCCGGCCGCGATACAGGCGAAGGGATGGGCGCCGGACGATCCGGCCAGACGCACGGTCGAGGTCGAGGCGTTCTGTTCGTGGTCGGCGTGGAGGATGAAGATCCGGTCCATCGCCCGGGTCAGAACCGGGTTGGGCTTCCAGTCCTCGGCCGGAACGGCAAAGCACATGCGCAGGAAGTTTTCCGAATAGGACAGGTCGTTGCGCGGCGAGATGAAGGGCTGGCCCATGTGGTACTTGAACGCCCGCGCCGCGATGGTCGGCATCTTGGCGATCAGGCGATGGGCCGAGATTTCCCGCTCGCGCGGATCATCGACGTTGATGCTGTCGGCATAGAAGGCCGACAGGGCGCCGACCGCGCCGGTCATGATCGCCATCGGATGGGCGTCGCGGCGGAAGCCCTCGAAGAAGCGATCAAACTGGGCGTGCAACATCGTGTGGTAGGTGATGTTGTGGTCGAACTTGGAGAACTCCGGCGCCGTCGGCAGCTCACCGTGCAGCAGCAGGTAGCAGACCTCCAGGAAGCTGGACTTCTCGGCCAGCTGGTCGATGGGATAGCCGCGGTGCAACAGGATGCCGGCGTCGCCGTCGATATAGGTGATCTTGCTTTCGCAGCTGGCGGTAGAGGTGAAGCCCGGGTCGAAGGTGAACACATCCGCATCGCCATAGAGCTTGCGAACATCCACCACGTCGGGACCGGTCGATCCCTTCATGACCGGCAGGTCATAGCTCTTTTCACCGATGGTCAGCGTCGCCTTGTCAGCCATGCCCCGTCCTTTCAATAGTTGGTCTCAAACGTCTGTTGGTGCGCTTATAACGCCTCACGCGTCAGGCGAAAGCGCATCCTCGATCCTGCCCAGCGTCTCGGCCTTGCCGAGGATCGCCAGGGTTCTGCCCAGATCGGGGGACGGCTTGCCGCCGGTCAGCATTCCGCGAAGCGCGGGCCCGATCTTGCCCAGCCCGACGCTTTCGGATTCCGCGAAGGTCTTGAGCAGGGTCTCGAGGCTTGTCGGCGACCAGTCATCCTGCGTCGCGAGTTGATCCGCCAGCCGCCGTTGACGCGCCCGCGCCTCGTCGGTGAGCAGCCCAAGTGTCTTTTCATCAATAATTACAGGGCGTTGGGCGAACAGGAAGGCGGCCTGATCGGCCAGTTCAAGCAGCGTCTTGCCGCGATCCTTGAGCATCCCGACGACCGACGCCAGTCGCGCGGCCTGCAGGGCGTCGAGGGGCTCGCCGCGCCGGGCGCAGACTTCCGCCACTAGCCCAGCCAGGCGGTCGTCCTCGCAAAGGCGGATGTAGTGGGCGTTGACGTGGTTGAGTTTATCCCAGTCCAGGCGCGCCGCACCCTTGTTCACATCCGCGACATCGAACCATGCGGCGGCCTGTTCATCGCTGAACAGCTCGTCGTCGCCGTGGCTCCAGCCCAGCCGGGCGAGGTAGTTGCGCAGGGCTTCGGGCAGGTAGCCCATCTCGGCAAATTCACCGACCGCCTGGGCGCCATGACGCTTGGACAACTTGCCGCCGTCGGGGCCATGGATCATCGGAATATGGGCGAAGGTCGGAGCCTCCCAGCCGAGCGCCTCATAGAGCAGGATCTGGCGGGCGGCGTTGTTCAGGTGGTCGTCGCCGCGGATCACATGGGTGATGCCCATGTCGTGGTCATCGACGATCACCGCCAGATTATAGGTCGGCACGCCGTCGGAGCGCAGCAGGATCAGGTCGTCCAGATCACGGTTGCGGAAGGTGACGCTGCCCTGGACCAGATCGGCGACCACGGTGTCGCCGTTCAGGGGGCCCTTGAAGCGGACGACGTGGGGCAGGGCGGTGTTCCCGACAGAAGCGTCCTTGTCCCGCCAGGGCGAGCGCAGGGCGTGACCGGCGGCCCGGGCGGCGTCCTTGGCCGCCGTAAGGTCATCGCCGGACAGCCAGCAGCGATAGGCCTTGCCGCTGTCGAGCAGCTGCTGGACCGCCGCGCGGTGCAGCTCGCCCCGGGCGAACTGGAACGTCGGTTCGGCATCCCAGGTCAGGCCCAGCCAGCGCAGACCATCGAGGATGATCTGGACATTGGCCTCGGTCGAGCGCTCGCGATCGGTGTCTTCAATGCGCAACAGGAACTTGCCGCCCGTATGCCGTGCATACAGGGAGTTGAACAAAGCCGTTCTTGCCCCTCCAATATGGAGCGAGCCGGTGGGCGAGGGGGCGAACCGTGTGACGACGGGTTTGGCGGAGGACATTGGATCTCGGAAACTGGGCCAAGCTTGGCGGCTGGGCGGGCGTCTTAGCACGTGGTTTTCGACCGGTCCTAGTCTCGCCGAGGAGATCGCCGCCCAACGGACCCGCTGGCGGCTCTGGGCGCCGGTCAGTTTCGGCTTCGGCGCGGCGGCCTATCTGGCCCTTCCCGTGGAGCCGGCCCTGTCGCTGAGCCTGCTGTGCGGTGGACTGGCGATAGCGCTGGCGGTGATGGCCAACAGGCGATTTCCGGGCGGTTCGGCGACCCTGGCGCTGTTGGCGGCGTTGTTTGTTCTTGGCGCCGTGGCCGGCCAGATCCGCACCGAAGCGGTTCGCGCCCCCGTCGTTCCTGACTTCGCCAAGCCGGTGATCGTCGAGGGATGGGTCGTCGATGTCGGCCGCAGCGGATCGGGCGGCGGACGGCTGATCATCGCGCCGACCCGGATCGAGGGGCTGGATCCGGCAGGCCTGCCCTTCCGCGTCCGGACGACCATCCGCCCTGAAGGCCTCGTCGGCCCTGGTACGCCGGTGCGCCTCCGAGCAGGCCTTGGCCCGCCGCCGCCGCCGGCCAGTCCCGGCGCCTACGACTTCGCCCGCGACGCCTGGTTCGACCGGATCGGCGGGGTCGGCTTTGCGGTGACCCAGCCCCGGGCAATCGCGCTGGCCGAACCGCCGCTGCGGCTGCGCATGCTGATGGCCGTCAACGCCATGCGCTGGAGCTTGGCCCGCAGGATCGTCACCGACATGGGGCCGCGCTCCGGCGGCATCGCCGCCGCCATGGTCACCGGCCACGAGGCCTGGATCACGAGTGAGCAGACCGAAGCCATGCGCGCCTCGGGGCTCGCCCACATCCTGTCGATCTCGGGACTGCACATGGCCATCGTCGGGGGCTTTGTTTTCGCGGCGGCCCGCCTGCTGATCGCCCTCTGGCCCTGGCTGGCCCTGAGGGTCAACGGCAAGAAACTCGCAGCTCTTCTCGGCCTGGCGGCGGTCGGCGCCTATCTGGTCGTCTCCGGCGCCCCGCCCCCGGCGGTTCGCGCGGCGGTGACCGCCTCCGTGGCCTTCATCGCCATCCTCTTTGATCGCCGGGCGATCAGCCTCGACGCCCTGGCCGTCGCCGCCATGATCATTCTGGTCATGCAGCCGGAGGCGGGGACCCAGCCCGGCTTCCAGATGAGCTTTGCCGCGACGGCGGCCCTCGTGGCCCTGGTCGAAGCCTTGCCCCGGCCGGTGCGGGAGATCCAGACGCCCCTGTGGATCCGCCTGCCGCAGGCCTTCGGCGGCTGGGTCTTCGCCAGCATCGCCATGAGCCTTGTCGCCGGCATGGCCACCGGCCCCATCGCCATGCACCACTTCAATCGGGTCGCCAGCTACGGACTGGTGGCCAACCTGCTGGTCGCGCCCATCTCAAGCTTCGTGATGATGCCGGCCCTCGCCATCGGGGCGGCGTTGGAGCCGCTTGGCGTTGGCGGGCCCTTCCTGGCGGTCGCCGGCGGGGCGATTGACCTGATGACCGGCATCGCGGCCCGCACGGCCGAGACTCCCGGCTCGGTGGTCACCGTCGCCAGCGGACCGGACTGGACCCTTCCTGTGGCCTTCCTCGGCATTCTGATCCTCTGTCTGTGGCGAGGACGGCTGCGATGGATCGGCGTTCCGTTGGGACTGGCCGTCGCCCTGTGGCCAAGGCCTCCATCGCCGGACCTCTGGATTGCCTCCGACGGCTCCGCTGTGGCGGTCCGCCGGGGCGAGCAGGCGATTCCCGCGCGGCCTGACGCCAGACGGTTTGCCGTTGAGATGTGGTCGCGTCGCCGGGGGCTCGCGCTCGATGACGCCTCGGCCGCCGGCCTGTTCGAGTGCAATCGTCGGCGCTGTCTGGCCACCGGGGAGGGGGAGGTGTCGCTCTGGAACCAGCGCAAGACGCCGGACGCCCGCAACCTCGCGGCGCTCTGTAAGGCGCGGATCGTGATCATGCGCTCGCCCGCCGGCCCCGGTTGCCCGGCCAGCATGGTCCTCGACGCCGCGGACTTCAAACACGGCGGATCGGCCGAGCTCTACCGGACCAAACAGGGCTGGAGGGTGGTCTGGGCCCAGCCGCTACGCGGCCGGCGCCCCTGGACCGTCAGTGATAGCGGCGGATAAGGCCGACCAGCTTGCCCTGCACAGCCACCTGATCGGGGCCGTAGATCTGGGTCTGGTATTTTGGGTTGGCGGCCTCGAGGGCAATCGAGGCGCCCTTGCGACGCAGCCGCTTGAGGGTCGCGGTCTCGCCCTCGACCAGGGCCACAACGATCTCGCCGCTGGTCGCCTGATCGGTCTTGCGGATCACCACATAGTCGCCGCTAAGAATGCCGGCCTCGATCATCGAGTCGCCATCGACCTCGAGCACATAGTGCTCGCCGGCGCCGAGCATGGATTCGGGCACCTGCAGCCGGTCGCGTTCATGCTGGATGGCGTCGATCGGCACACCGGCGGCGATGCGGCCCAGAATTGACAGCTCGCGCACGTCATTGGCCGGCTCAGGGGCCCGGGCCGTGGGACGAGAGCCCTCGACCACCTGCGGCTTGAAGGTCTGCCGTCCGCCGGCAGGAGCCGAGGTCGTCGCCTGCTGCGGCAGCTTGACCACTTCCAGAGCCCGGGCCCGGTGCGCCAGGCGTCGCAGGAAGCCCCGTTCCTCAAGAGCGGTGATCAGCCGGTGAATGCCGGACTTGGAGGCCAGATCCAGAGCATCCTTCATCTCGTCGAAGGATGGCGACACGCCCGATTCCTTGATGCGTTCATGGATGAACATCAGAAGCTCGTGCTGTTTGCGGGTCAGCATTATCCGTCTCTCCAGGCGCGATCTGATGGAACAAATCGCAAACGATACGGATGTTCTCTAGGTGTTCTTTCTTGCTGTCAAGTTAACCGCGTTGGGTGATCGACACAGGAACGGGTGGAATTTTCGACCGTTGATCTGGTCCCAGCAAATGACGCGTGTGTCGCATGTTTGCCCAGCTTAATCCCTGTCTGCCGGTGACCGTCGAAGGAAAGGGCAAGGGCTACGCCTTTGCCGTCATCGACTATGGTCAGGAGCATCACCTGATCTGGGTTGTGGCCCTGGACGAGACCGGTGAAATCTGGTCGGCGCCCAATCCGAAGGTGCGGATGGGCTCGAACTGGACCATGGGCCGGCAGTCGGCGCCGGCCAGTCCCGTTGCCAGTCTCCGAACCGCCGCCGTGGCAGGCTAGGACAGCAGGGCGCGGGTCGCGGCCTCGACATCGGCCTGACGCATCAGGCTTTCCCCGACCAGCATGGCCCGGGCGCCGGCCGCGGCCATACGATGCGCATCTGCGGGGGTGAAGACGCCGCTCTCGGTCACCAGCAAGACGTCGTCTCCCAGGTCTGTCGCCAGCCGCTCGGTCACCGCCAGATCGACGACAAAGCTGCGCAGGTCGCGATTGTTGACGCCCAGCAGGGTGGCGCCCAGGGCAAGCGCCCGGTCCCGCTCGGCCTCGTCATGCACCTCGACCAGGGCGTCCATCCCAAGGCGCGAGGCCTCGGCCATCAGGTCGGCGGCAAGCGCGTCATCGACCATGGCCATGATCACCAGAATGGCGTCGGCGCCGAACCCACGCGACTCGGCGACCTGCCAGGGATCGACGAGGAAGTCCTTGCGCAGGGCGGGCAGGGCGACCGCGTCGCGGGCGGCCGTCAGAAAGGCGTCAGCGCCCTGGAAGCTCGGTGTGTCGGTCAGCACGGAAAGACAGGCGGCGCCGCCGGCCTCATAGGCGCGGGCCAGAACCGGCGGATCGAAATCCTCACGGATCAGCCCCTTTGAGGGAGACGCCTTCTTGATCTCGGCGATCAGCGCCAACTGCCCGTTCGCGGCGTTGGCCTCGAGAGCCTTGCGGAACCCGCGCGGGGCCGAGGCGGCGGCCGCGGCGCGCTCAAGGTCCGAGGGGCTGCGGGCCGTCTTGCGGACGGCGACGTCCTCGCGCTTGTAGTCGGCGATGCGGGCGAGAATATCCGCCATCAGCTGTTGGTCGCCGCGATCAGCCCGTCCAGCGCCGCTCGCGCCCGGCCGTCATCGACCACGGCGGCCGCCAGCTCCACGCCCTCGCGCAGGGTCTCGACCTTGCCGCCGACCAGGAAGGCCGCGGCGGCGTTGAGCAGAACCACGTCCCGGTAGGCCCCGGCCTCGCCATCAAGCAGACGCGAGAGGGCGGCGGCGTTGACCTCGGGCGTCCCGCCGGTCAGGTCATCGAGGGAATGCTTGGCCAGTCCGACCGCGTCCGGCGTGATGTTGAAGTTGCGCACCCCGCCGTCGCGCCACTCACAGACCATGGTCGGCCCGGTGACGGTCATCTCGTCCATGCCCGATCCATGCACGGTCCAGGCCCGCTCCGCGCCAAGCCCGCCCAGCACCCGGGCCAGAGGCTCCAGCAGCCGGGGATCATAGACGCCCAGCACCTGACGCTTTGCCCCGGCCGGGTTGGACAGCGGTCCCAGCAGATTGAAGATCGTCCGGAATCCAAGCTCGGCCCGCACGGGCAGCACATGGCGCATGGCCCCGTGATGGGCCGGGGCGAACAGGAAGCAGATATTGGCCTCGTCCAGGGCCTTGCGCTGTTGCTCCAGGCCGGCGTCGATCTTGACGCCCAAGGCGGCCAGAACGTCAGAGGAGCCGGACTTTGATGACAGGGCGCGGGTGCCATGCTTGGCGATCTTCAGACCGCCGCCGGCCGCGACCAGAGCCGAGGCGGTGGAGATGTTGAAGGTGTGCAGGCCGTCGCCGCCGGTGCCGCAGGTGTCGACCACGTCATAGGGGTGATCGAGGGTCACGGCGGCCCGGCGCATGGCGCGGGCGCAGGCGGTCAGTTCGCCGACCGTTTCCCCGCGCAGACGGATGGCGGTGACGGCGGCGGCGATCTGGGCCGGAGTCGGCTCGCCGCGAAGGCAGGCGGCGAAGAAGGTCTCGGCGTCGTCTTCGGACAGGGTCTGGCCGTCCGCGAGGCGGGCGAGGAGGGGCTTGAAGGCGTCAGACATGTCTCAGACCACGGCGACCCTGGGCACATTGGCCAGGTCGAGGAAATTGCCCAGCAGCTCATGGCCGCAGTTGGTGGCGATGGATTCAGGATGGAACTGCACCCCGTGAACCGGACGCGTCCTGTGGGCCAGCCCCATGATCTCGCCGTCCTCGGTCCAGGCCGTGACCTCGAGGTCCGCGGGCAGGGAAGTCCGGTCGACCGCAAGGCTGTGATAGCGGGTGGCGGTAAACGGGCTGGGCAGGCCTTTGAACACGCTGGCGCCGTCATGCAGGATCGGGCTGGTCTTGCCGTGCATGATCGCCTTGGCGCGGATCACCTGACCACCGAACGCCTCGCCCATGGCCTGATGGCCAAGGCAGACGCCGAAGATCGGCAGATCCTCGGGCGCATCGCGCAACAGCGACAGGCAGATGCCAGCCTGGGCCGGGGCCTTGGGACCAGGCGACAGCAGCACCGCCGCCGGACGAAGGCCAAGGGCTTCCTCCACGGTCAGGGCGTCATTGCGCCGGACCAGCGTCTCCGCACCAAGCTCGTTCAGATAATGGACGAGGTTGTAGGTGAAGCTGTCGTAGTTATCGATCACCAGGATCATTCAGCGCTTCTAGCGGGCTTGATCGACAAGGCAAACAGATTGCGCGCGGTCCCCCGTCGATCCGGCCGGTCCGGGGTCTTGGAAGCCGCCCGGCAAAGGACGATGATCCCGCCATGGCCCTGACTGATTCCGCGCTTGAACCCGAGGCTCTCGCCTATGCCCGCGGATTGCTGAAGCCGCGCCTCGCCCGGGACTCGATCTGGACAACCCTGATCGCCGTGGGCCTGCTGGCCGTGACCTCGATCGCCCTGGCCTTCGCCATCCTGACGTCCCCTCCGCCCGGATCGATGCGCGAACCGGTCGAAAAGGCGCCCGCGACGTCGAGTTGATCGCCGCGGGGCCGGTCTATCGTCTGTTGAATTTGGTCACTTCGGCCGGCGTGATGTCCAGCAGGGACGGCGCGGCGGCGTTGTAGGCGGCCGTATTGCCGGTGCGGACCACGACCTCGCGATGCCCCTCCCAGATCATGTGCAGGGCGACGTAGAAGACGATCGCCAGGCCGACGTAGCCGATCCAGCGATGCTTGTGCAGCAGGCGGGCGATCCAGGTCGCGGCGACCCCCATCAGGGCGATGGACAGCAGCAGGCCGATGACCAGAACACCGGTGTGCTCCCGCGCCGCGCCGGCGACGGCCAGCACATTGTCGAGGCTCATCGAGACGTCGGCGATCAGGATCTGGGCGAAGGCCGCGCCAAACGACTTGGCCGGTTTGACCCTGGGTTCGGTGGCGGGATCATTGTCCAGCGTGGCCTGGGCGTCCGCCTCGTCGTCAGCGGCCTGCTCGCGAATCTCCCGCCACATCTTCCAGCAGACCCAGAGCAGCAGCACGCCGCCGGCCAGCAGCAGGCCGATGATGGCCATCAGCTGCACGGTCAGCAGGGCGAAGGCGATCCGCAGGACCACAGCGGCGATCAAGCCATAGAGGATGGCCTTCTTGCGCTGGTGTTGCGGAAGGCCGCCGGCCGCAAGACCCACGGCGACGGCGTTGTCGCCGGCCAGCACAAGGTCAATCATCAGGACCTGGAGGAGGGCCGCGCCCGCGCCCGCCAGATCCGCGCCAAAGAATGTCTCGAACATGGGACCTCAATGCGTCAGCCGCCGGCTCCATGCAAGAAGCCGGCGGCTGTTGTCGTCAAATTGCCCGTTTGGATCAGGCGTGTTCGGGTTCGCGGTTGTGATGGCGATGACCGTCCTCGGCCGCATGCTCATCCTTGGGCGCGCCATGATCGTCGGTCCCGGCGGCGACCTCGGCGTGAGGCGCCGCGTCAACGGCAGGATGATCCTCGTGAGCCGCGTCACCGTGACCTTCGGCGGCATGAGCCTCAGGCGCCGGATGGGCCTCATGCTCTTCCGCCGAGGGGGCGAAGGTCATGGCGGCGGGTCCCGCATGGGTCTCGCTGACCGGCGTGGCCACCGGCCTGGCGACATGGTCGTCGCGGGTTTCCGCCGCCGCCGGTTCCGCCTCGGCCTGACCATAGTCGGTCATGGTGCGGAACTTGCGGCGCCGGGCCTCGCGGGACCGTCGTGCGCTGGCGGCGCGGGCCATGGCCAGCAGGATCATCAGCACGACAAAAGCGATGATGCCGGCGGTGGTTTGGCCGGGCGAAATGGTCGAGCCGCCGACGGTGATCGGACGCAGACCGGGGAAGGCCAGTTTGTCGAGGCTGGGCAGCCCCCACTTCTTCGCCTGCGACTGGCCGGCTTCAACCGTCTTGGCGATGGCCTGTTCGAGCGTGGCCAGAGAGAAGGTCTTCGCCGGACCCTTCTGGCCGACAAGGGCGCCGTCGACCGTCGCCTTGAGCGGGGTCCTTTCGCCGTCGCCCGGCTTGACGTTCCAGTCGAAGCTGGCGGCTTCGCCGGCCTTCAGGGTCTGGGTCTGGGCCGCGTTGGGCGTGATCGTGTAGCCGTCGCCGGTCAGGGTCGCGGAAACCTCGGCCTTGCTGGCGGCCTTCGTCAGACCAAGCTTGCCCGCCTCACGCTTGATGACATCCAACAGATTCACCGGCAGCGACAGGGACACCTTGGACTCCTCGCCCTTGGCCAGGCCTTCCGGAACGGTCAGCACCGCGCCCTTGGCGACTTCCGGTCCGACGGCGGCCGACAGCTTGGCCATGGTCGGGTCAACAGCCGGCGCCTTGGCGGCCTGGACGGCCGGCGCTGCAACGGGCGGCTTGATCGGGACGACGACGGGGGCCTTGGCCACGGGCGCGGCGGGCGCGGTCGCCACTTTCGGCGGCGGGGCTGAAACGACCCTGGGCCTGGCGGCGACGGCCGGGGCGGGCGCCGCGGCGACCTGAGCGGCGGGCTTGCGGGCGACCTTGGGATTGACCCAGGCGCGACCACGACGCGACTTGGCGCTGGCGCTCGGGGCATAGCGTTTGCCGTAGACCCGCTGGCGTTCAGCGGCCGACATGTCTTCCGGATTGGCGATCGGGCGCATGGCGACCACGAGCAGTCCGTCGGCATTGCGCCACGACCGCAGGGGGACGCCCGGGACCACATCGGGCTGAACCACGACCTGCTGGCCGGACAGCGGGCGGTATTTCAGATGGTCGAACTTGTGACCGTAGATCTGCTGGCGTTGGGCGAGGGGCAGGTTCTCGGGATTGGGGATGGGATCCATCCCCACCATGTCCGCCGGGCCGCCGACCAGACCGCTGTCATCGGCCGGGGCGTAATCGCCGCCCATCAGTTCGGAAGAATTGTCAGTCTGCTCATAGGCGGATGGGCCCGGGCCGCCATATCCGTCGTCCGGCGCACCGCCGCCACACCCCGTGAGGGCCAGCAACGCCGCACCAGACACCACATAAGCCGCTGCATTCAAAAGCTTTTTCGCCACCGGAACCCCCGATCCCATGTCGACAACCATGGCGAAAACACTCTTCCGCCAGCGCTGAAGTCGAGAGGAAATCACGCCTTCCGCCTAAGTCAAAACGCTAAATTCACTTTTGGGTAACCTCTTCACCCGAGGCGCGAACCTTGACGCTTTCATAAAGGGCTATCGCGGCGGCATTCGATACGTTGATGCTTTCGAAGCCGCCGGGCATGGAAATTTTTGCCAGCACATCACAATGTTCGGCGACCAGCCGGCGAATGCCTTCGCCCTCCGATCCCATGACCAGCACGGTCGGCCGGCCGTCCAGGGCCTGGTCCAGGGTCTCGCTGGCCTGACCCGCCAGACCGACCGCCCGCCATCCCATATCGGCCAACTGCTCAAGCGCCCGGGAGAGGTTGACCACCGAGGCGTGGGGGATTCGATCCACCGCCCCGACAGCCGCCTTGGCCAGCGCGCCGCCGAGGGCCGGGGCGTTGCGGTCCTGCAGAATGATCCCCCGCGCGCCGAAGGCCGCCGCCGATCTGAAGATCGCGCCGACGTTCTGCGGATCGGTCACCTGATCCAGCATGACGATCACGCCGGAGGCGGGCGAGCCCAGTTCCTCGATCGACAACGGCTCAAGCGCGTCGACCTTCAGGGCCAGCCCCTGATGCACCGCGCCGGGCGGCAGCAGTCTGGCGATCAGCGGACCTTCGAGAATCTCGATGCTGACCGCGCGGCCGAACCGGGCGTTCAGCCCCTTGGCGCGATCGGCGGTGGCGACGAGTCGGCGCGGCGAAGCCCGCCGGGGATTCGCCAAAGCCGCCTCGACCGCATGCACGCCCCAGAGCCAATCTTTGCCGTCAGAACCGGAAGACCGGCTGGAAACCCTTGGCGGGCCTGACTTTTCGCGCTTTTCGCCCTTTGGCAAAAAGCTTGTTTTCCGGTCGTTGCGTTCACGAGATGAGGACACTATAAGACGCGCTCCGATTTGGGGCCCTGATCCCTCCCGTTACGACGGAAGGGGTCGCGTCGCCAAGGAAATGCCTGCAGGCGCTTGGGGGAATGTCCCGAGTGGCAAAGGGGGCGGACTGTAAATCCGCTGCGAAAGCTTCGAAGGTTCGAGTCCTTCTTCCCCCACCAGCGCCTGCAGGCATTCCTGGCGACCGTGAAGGTCCCGGATTGATCATGGGAGAGTTTTGGCGTTCCCGCCAGGAGACGCGGGTATAGTACAATGGTAGTACAGCAGCCTTCCAAGCTGAATACCCGGGTTCGATTCCCGGTACCCGCTCCAATTCCCGATCACAGAAACCCGCCCGCCGGCGCGAAGGTATAGAGACGATGGCCAAGGAAAAGTTCGAACGCACTAAGCCGCATTGCAACATCGGCACCATTGGTCACGTTGACCATGGCAAGACGACGCTGACGGCTGCGATCACGATGGTGCTGGCCAAGTCCGGCGGCGCGACGGCGAAGTCCTATGCGGACATCGACGCGGCTCCGGAAGAGAAGGCCCGCGGCATCACCATCAACACCGCCCACGTGGAAT
>Ga0209066_10001266_pt1 | contig 34062 bp, 19 predicted proteins | sample All_14_2_FD_187198 | JGI IMG/M metagenome (GOLD analysis project Ga0209066, IMG submission 187198) | Freshwater microbial communities in response to fracking from Pennsylvania, USA - Allegheny Zone_MetaG_DW_15 (SPAdes) (version 2) ... | reverse complement strand
CGGGTGGTGCGAGGGAGGCGCAGCGGGTTGCCTACCAGTCGGTCACGCCGGAACGGAACCGGTGGAACCGACAGGTGCTGGCGTACCACACCGTGACGGACCGGTGGTTCGCGCTGGGCGAGGTGCCGTTTCCGCCGACCGTCGTGGGCGCGGCGGTGAAACGTGCGGACGGGAGCATCCTGCTTGCTTCAGGAGAAGTCCAGCCCGGCGTCCGTACGCCGGTTTGCGCGGTCGGGACGTTCGTTCAACACCGGAAATTCCATTGGTTTAACTGGGCGGTGATGGGCGTTTACTTTTGCGGGCTGGCGGGCATGGGCGGGTGGTTCATGCGCAAGAGGAAGAACGCGGACGACTACTTCAAAGGCGGCGGGCGCATCCCGTGGTGGGCGGCGGGCATGAGTATCTTCGCGGCGATGTTCAGCTCGATCTCTTTCCTTGCGATTCCCGCGCTGGCCTACATGTCGGACTGGCGGTATTGGGTCCGGTGTCTGCCTTTCCTGCTGCTCCCGCCGCTGGTGATCGGCTGCTATTTGCCTCTGTTCCGAAAATTGAAACTGACGTGCGCTTACGAATATCTGGAGTTGCGCTTCAACCTCGCGTGCCGGCTGTTCGCGAGCCTGGCCTTCAACCTCTTCATGGTGGCGCGGGTGGCGGTGGTAGCTTATCTGCCCTCGCTGGCGGTGGCGGCGGCGACGGGTGCGGATGTGAACGTCTGTATTGTCATCGTGAGCGGGCTGACGATCGTGTACTGCGCGTTCGGAGGAATCGAGGCGGTGATTTGGAGCGACGTCGTGCAGTGCGTGGTGCTGTTCGGCGGTGCGCTGCTGGTTCTCTTCCTGTTGATCGCCGGGACGGACGGCGGCCTGGCGGGCGCGTTCCAAATCGCAGAGAGTGCGGGGAAACTCAAGCTGCTCGATTTCGCCTTTGACCTCTCTCGTCCAGTCTTCTGGGTGGCGGTGGTCAGCGGGTTTGTGGAATATTTCATCTCGTACACCAGCGACCAGTGCGTGATCCAGCGCTACATGACGACCAAGGACACGCGTGCGGCGGGCCGGGGCGTTTGGCTGACCGTGCCGCTTTCGATGGTTTCCGGGGTCATATTCTTCGGCATCGGGACGGCGCTCTACACGTTCTACCGGAGTCATCCCGAGCGGTTGGCGGTGACGATGCCGAAGGCCGATTCGATTCTGCCCGTCTTTATCACGAACAGTCTGCCGACCGGCTTTTCCGGCCTTGTTCTGGCGGGGCTGTTCGCGGCGACGATCACCACGCTGGCTGCGAACCTCAACTCGTCGGCCACGTCGATCACGAACGATTTCTTTGTGCGTCTCCGGAAAGGCATGACCGACCGCCAGCAGATCAGAACCGCGCAGTTCTTCACTTTTCTGGTGGGGCTGGCTGGCATGGCCGGCGCGCTGGTGTTGGCAAATACGGACATCCGGTCGGCTTTTGACCAATTCGTGAAACTGATCGGGATACTGACAAGCGGGCTCGCAGGCCTGTTCATGCTCGGCATCTTCACGCGGCGTGTGGGCGCGGCTGCGGCACTGGCTGGGCTTGCGACGAATTATGTGGTGTGCATCGGTTTGGATCAGGCTTCGCTGGCTTGGAAGCCGCACCTGCTGCTCTATGGCGCGATCGGAATCGTGACCTGCCTCGTGACGGCGCTGGCGGTGAGCGCGGTGTTTCCGAACCGCAAGACGGGGATCGATGGACTGATCCGGAAGAGGGACAGAAACGCTCAGCGCTCAACGCTCAACTCTCAAGTATAATCCAGTGGTTTTTGGCAGTCGTTCGCAGTTCTCCCCGCTTGAACGTTGCGCGTTGAGCGTTCATTTCTGCTTGCGCCAGGCGAGCGGGGTCATGCCGGTGGCGCGTTTGAAGTGGGAGCCGAAGTGTTGGGAGGAGCAGAATCCTAAATCCTGCGCGATGCGGGTGACGGGGAGACGGGTCTTGCGCAGGCGGACTTTGGCCTCGTCGAGGCGGCACTTGAGCAAGAAGTGGTGGGGGGGAAGCCCGGTAAGGCGCTTGAACTGGCCGATGAAGTGCGAGGGCGAGAGCGCGGCTTGATGCGCCAGGGCGTCGATATTGTAAAGCTCCGCCGGAGCCTGCTGCATGATTGCGATGATGGCGCCGATGCGGTCCGCGTGGGAGGGCGCGGGTTGCTGCCGGAAGGCTTCCAACAGGTCGGTGACGAGGCTCATGCAGACCGTGGTCATGCAGAGCGTGCGGTAGCGCCCCTGCAACGTCTCGTAAGCCCTGAACAGCTCCATGAAATTGTGTTTGATCAGGTTTGCGGCTGCCGTCAGATGCACGGGAAACTGATGGAGCCGGGCACGGATCTCGGCGCTTTCCGACCGGGTGAAGCGGAGAAAGCGGCCTTTCGGATTTTCGGTCCGCAACATCATGACGTATAGGACGGTGCCTTTCGGGTAATCCAGCATCCGGTGGGCGTCCTCCGGATTGTTGAGGAACATGTCGCCCGCGAGGATCGTGTGCTGGGCGTTCTTGTTTTCCAGGACAAAGTAGCCGCGCAGGCAGAGGCCGATCTCGAAACAACCTTTGTGGCAATGGGGCTCGACCGGCGCCAGACGCTGCGCGTACCGGATAAAAGAGAGCACGGGCACATCAGGAATGCCGACCTTCGCAAGATCCAGCACCCGGCGATCCGGCGCATCGGTATACCGTGGTTTCGAGTTTCTGGCGAGCATGGCGGTTTCCTTTTTTTCCGAAGCAAAGTCTACCACACCGATGTCGCGCGGCACACCATAAATAGTATAAAAATAGAATTCAATTTTTATGACTGTTTATTTTAGCGCACCTGTTACACTTTTTAAAGGAATGGGATTGGAAAGAGAGGTTCGCCTTGAAACGGATGTTCGCGATAGCCGGTTGCAGCATGATGCTGATGTCTTTGGCCGGCTCCGGTGCAGCCAAGGGCCTCCGGCGTGACCTTCCTCCCGCCCGGCTTCCATTTCAACGGATTCTTCAATGACTGACAGATGTCATGAAAAGGAAACAAGGAGATGGTTATGAAAATGATGAGGCTGGCGGTGACGGGTGGAATACTCTGCGTGTCGGCTGTGAGCGCGGAAACCTACACGTGGAACGGGAACGGAGGGGACAGCAATTGGACCGCCGCCGCGAACTGGGACAAGAATCTTTTGTATCCCGGCGCGGCCGCCGGGTATGTGGATGTCGCCGTCGTGTCTGCGGCGGGCGCGCTTCACATGGACACCAACGGCGTTGTGACGCTCAATCACTTCAATTTCTCGCCCGTCCCCTCAACGAACCTGACGGTTACGGGGAATGCCGGCACCGGGCTTGATTTCAAGTACTTCACGGTGGGCGGGTCCAGCGTCGTCGAGTTTCTTCCGGATACCTTCTGGCCCCCCGGAAGCTATAAGTTGGGGAGCGGGACTCTCGCCGTGCCCGGAAACCTGACGGCGGCGGCCGTCTCGGTCAATGACGGCACACTCCGCATTGCCGGGGGCAACGCGGTGATCAACGGGTGGAGTTCTATCGGAAGCGCCGGCAAGACGGCAGCCCTCCACCTGACGGAGGGCGGGACGATGCAGTGGAAGAACACGATCGCGTCAGGAGGGGGGACGCCGCTGGTCCGGCTTTCCGGCGGAACCCTGCAGGTCAGCTCAAGCATGAGCTGCGATGTCCCGCTCCTGGTGGACGGGACCAACACGCTCGACGCCCCGTCGACGCTGACCCTGAACAAGGGCTTGACCATGACCGGGCAGGGGCATTTGACGAAAAGCGGCGCGGGCGGCCTGATCCTCTCCGGCACAACGAATTTCGTTTCAGGCGGGCTGACCATCAGCAGCAATTACGTTTCGTTCAGCATGAACACCCTGTCTGAAAGTTACGGCGGTTCGACCGAACCGTGGCAGGTCAAGGTCTACAACAACGGCAGGTTCTTTTTCGCCAGTTCGTCCGCCATCCTCACGGTGCCGCTCGATCTGGTGGTGGACTCCCCCGGCACCGTCGAATTCTCAACCGTTTACGACAGCAACTATAGCGTCTTGGTCGCCCATTCGATCGTGACCAACGGGGTCTCTTTGCCGACGGGACGCTATATTGCGGGATCCGGCTTCATTAAGGCGGGCGGGGGAGGCTGCGTCGTGCTCGCGACCCGGTGGACCGGTGCGGGGGACGGCGTGTCCTGGACCGATTCAAATAACTGGAGCGGCGCGGTCCCGGACGGCTCGAACGCGGTGGCGGATATCTCCAACGCCCTGGGGCCGGTCAGCCTGGGCAGCCAGAACGTGACGCTGGCCTGCCTGGTCTACAACCCGCAGGGAACGCAGCGGGCCATCACAATGACTGGCAGCGGGACGCTGAGTTTCTTCGCCCCGTTCGCGAACGCGGGCTGCCTGGTGGTGGGGCCCGTCCGGACGCTGACGATGGATGTGTCCGTCGCCTGCGCGAGCGGCAGCAAGTCGCTCGGGATTTTCGGCAACGGCACCGTGATCGTCAAAAAGGGATTCCCCGCCGGAGTCCCGACTCAAGGCCGGTCCAGCCCGTCCGCAGGCATCATGGGCAACCTGATTTTCGACGGCACGACGGCCATCACGGGCGACACGTATAACATTTTGAGCGTGAATGCGCTCGCACAGCCGTGCGGCGTGCGGGCCAGCATCCCATGGACGAACCGCTTCGATACCACGGTCACGTTTGCCACAAACTGCCGCATGACCGTGTTCGGGATCTTGGGTAACTGCCAGCTCTTTTACCCCGTCAAGCAGTTCATTCACGACGGTGCGGAGATCACGCTGGCGAGTAGCGGATATGTGTTCCTCACCCGGTATGCGGACTATTACACGCCGCCCTTCGCCTATTTCATGCGCGCGGGTTCGCTCAACACGAATGCGACACTGACCATCGCGTCTGGCGGACTCGTGAACCTGGCCTTCAGCGGCGCGGTGACGGTTAACGCGCTGATTGTGAACGGCGAGGAAAAATCGCCGGGAACCTACGGGAGTTGGAAACCGTTCATTACGGGAACGGGCCTTCTGTGTGTGCTCAATGGCCCGCCGCTGCGGGGGACAATGATCACGATCCATTGACAAGGGTGATGAAACAGTGAAGAAAGAAAATCAGGTGCTGATCGCAGCGCTCGTTTTCGGTTTGTCTGCCGTTTGTCCGCCGCTTCAGGCGCAGCCTTCCGCAAAGCTGCAGACGGCACGCCTTCTGTCCGAAGCGCGCGAGCCGGTGCGCATCGTCTGTTTCGGGGACAGCATCACCGGCGTGTACTACCACAGCGGCAACAGGCGGGCGTGGCCGGAAATGCTCAACGTGGCGTTGAGTCGGCTCTACCCGAAGGCCGAGTTGACGGTGATCAATGCGGGGAGGAGCGGGCACACAACCGCGCAAGGGTTGGAGCGCATGCAGAAGGATGTGCTGGCCCACGCGCCGCATCTGGTGGTCGTCATGTTCGGCATGAACGATCTGGCTTATGGCGCAGGCGCTCCGGAAAAGAACGCCGCCCGTGATGCGGCGTTTGTCGGCAGGCTTAAAGCCATCGCAGGAAATTGTCGCGCCGCCAAAGCCGAGGTGATCCTGTGCACGCAGAACCCGGTGTACCCCGAGGCCCTCCCCCGCCGTCCGCCGGAGCGCGTCGGCGAGTATGCCGGACTCATCCGACAGACGGGCGCGGAACTCAAGGTGCCGGTGGTGGACATCTATGCCGAATGGAATGCGCTGCGGGCGAGTGATCCGCACGCCTGGCGGCTGCTGATGAGCGAGACGATCCATCCTTCGATGGCCGGGCATAAGCGCATGGCGGAACGGGTGGCCGGGATGATTTCCGGCCGTACCGTTTCGCTTGCCGACGTCTATGCGGAGCAACCGGTCTGCGCCCGCCTCATCCGCCGCCTGAAAGGGGGCAACCCGGTTACGCTTGTGGCGCCCGCGCCGCTTGCGGCCTGTGCCCGCGTGATGGTGTTGCGGCGTTTCCCCTCCGCGAATGTGACGGTCGTCTCCCTGCCCGAAAAAATCGCGTCTCTGGACGTGTTCGACGAGAAGTTTAAAGGGATTCGCGACCGGAATCCGGATCTCGTGTTGGTCTCGCTCACGCCGGCTGTTTTAACGGTCGGCAACGAGGAGGCGTTTGTCCGGCAGGTGTCGTGGATGGTCAACGGGGCGCTGCCCTTTGCCGGTTCCGCATGGACCGCAGTGGGCGTCGATCCGGCTTTGGCGGATCCGGATCTGACGCGGCCGCAGCGTGAAGGCGCGGAGCTGTTGCGGGAGATTGTGCGTGGGCATGATCTCGACTGGATCGGCCAATCTTCCGGCCCGCCGACCGCGCTTCAGGATGCGTTCAATCAATGGTTTGACAGGCAGGCAGAGGCTGGTCGGTGACAGGATGCGCATGGGCGTAGGGACATTTCCCCGAGGTGTCGGCGGATGGTTCGGCCTGTCTGCGTGCGTACACGCACACGCAGGGGAGCCGTCCCTGCCTAAAACAACACGAAATCAGAATTCTATTTTTGAGAACGTTTTGTGAGCTACATCTGTTATTCTTGCGTTGTCGCTTTGGACAGCGTTTAGCGGAGTGAACGCAAGGGGGGCGAGGATGGCAACAAGGGGCACTTCGGATAAGAGGGGAAGGGTGGCCCGTCTGGCGTCGTCGTCGAGCATCAATCTTCACGGTTACTTCAAAGACTAAAAGGAACAACATGCAAAAGAAAGTGTATTCGGCGTCGGTCACGCCGCTGACGGCGGAAGGGGCGCTCGATGTTGAGGGGTTGAACAGGATATTCGCGCGCAACATCCGCCATGGGCTGGACGGGATTTTCATTCTCGGGTCGATGGGCGAATGGCGCTGTTTCGACTCCGCGTTCCGCGATCGTCTGGTGGCGGAGAGCGTCCGGGCCGTGGCGGGCCGCACGGAGCTGCTGGTCGGCATCACGGATGTCACCACCGAGGCCGCGCTCGGGAACATGCGGCGGATCGCCGGGCAGGCGTTTGACAGCTACGTGTTCATGCTGCCCAAAGCGGCGGAGGGGGGTGACCCGGTCCGTGAGGTCCGCACCGTATTGGATGCGGCCGACCGGCCGGTCTACTACTACCACTGCCCGCCGAACAACGGGATCGAGCTTTCGCTGGCGCAGTTCGAGACGATTCTGTCGCACCCGAATCTGAAAGGGATCAAGAACTCGGCCAGCAACATGTGGCTGCGCCGGGAGTTGATCCTGCTGCGCCGGGAAAAGCGGCTCGCGCCCATTCTGCTGGAGGGGCAGGAGTGGTCCGCGGATGAGGCGCTGCTCGTGGGGTATGACGGCATGCTCTGCGGCATGGGCGCACTGGGCTCGAAGCTGATGGTTGGGATCGCGCGGGCGGTGGAGGCCGGAAACACGGCGGAGGCCGTGCGCTTGCAGAACCGGTTCATCGAACTCTTCCACGGCGTGTACGGCAAGGATCTGTCCACGGTCTGGGTCGGACAGAAGTACGCGTTGAAATGCCTGGGACTGTGCGCGTCGGAGCATACGCTGGCGCAGCCGGTGTCGGCGCTGACCGAGCCGCGCAGGCGGGAGATCGAGGCGTGCGTCGAGGAATTCCGGGATGAATTGGATTGAGAGGAGAGGGCTCACGCGGAGGCGCGGAGACACGGAGACGAACCATATGCTGCGGTATCGAGAGGCGGGAGAACTGCACAAGGACTTTCACGGCAGCATGAACGCCGCCGTGGAATATGTCGGCAGACGGTACGGGCGGGAGGGGCTGCGCGAGGTTTTCAAGGCGACGGCGCAGCGGGTCTACCGTTCGATTTACGAGGGGCTGAAGCGCGGCGATTGGAATGAACTGCTTGAACACTGGCGATATTTCATGGAGCGCGAGGGAGCGGAGTTCTCAATCGAGGTCACGGACACGGAGGCGGTTATGACTGTGCGGCGCTGTCCGGCGGTGGCGCATCTGCGCAAGCTGGGCATGACGCCGTCGGAGTTCTTCTGCGATCAGACCGTGCTGCTCAACGAGGCGTGGTGCGAGGGCACGCCGTTCGAGGCGGTCACGGAAGTCACGGGCGACGGAAGCTGTACACAAATAATTAGAAAACGCCCAACGCTCAAGGAAGTGGACAATGATTCCGAGTGATCAGTTCGTGCGGTTTTACAACGAGGTGTTCAAGTTCCTTGACGCGCAAGGCGGAGACGCGTTGGAGGAATACTACCGTGTGGTTTCCGAGCAGCAGGAGAGGCACTGCCTGGAGCTGTTCATGAAACAGGGATTGGCCGGAATGAAGGCGTATTGGGACCGGATCGCGGTGGAGGAGAACTGCGACATGACCTGCACGCTGCATGCGGACCGGTTGGAGATCGTCATGCGGCGGTGTCCGAGTTTAGGCAAGGCCATGGACAACGATGCCGGCGCCTTCGCGCGCTATTGCGACCACTGCCCGGGCTGGGTCATCCCGCTCCTTGAAAAGGCCGGGTTCCATTGCGACTACGACATGATCGACCGGTCACGGCCCCAGTGCCGCATGACGATCTTTCCCGCCGTTCCCGCGCGGCCTTCGCGCGTGTTGGCGAGCGGCCGGGACGTTCTTCCATAAAGGTTGGATCAGAACGGGCCGCGTAAACGGCGGCGATATTCCTGAGGGGAATGGTGGTGGATCTTTTGGAACTCGCGCTGGAAATGCGCGGGCGAGAGGTAGCCGCACATGCGGATGATTTCAGCGACGGTCATGTCCGTTTCCGCCAGCAGGCGGCAGGCATGGGCGATGCGGAACCGGTTGACGTACCGGGGCACGGTACTGTTTGTGCATTTTTTGAACAGGCGGCTGAAAGCGCTTTCGCTGAGACCGATCAGCCGGGCAAGGTCGGTGACGCGGATGGGGGATGTCAGGTGCTGTTCGATGTGAGCGCACGCGGTGCCGATGCGGTCGGAGGTGTAGGCGGTTGCCTCCATGCGGAACCCCTCGGAGGAAATCTCCGTCAAATGTTTGGAGTTCGCCAGCAGATCCAGCAGTTCGAGCAGCAGGATTAAGCGGCGCAGGCCATGGTCGCGCACCATTCTCAAAAGAAGTTCTTCCGCGCGGTCGCGCGTGCGCCCGCCGACGCGCAGTCCGCGCTGTGCGCGTTCGAACAGCCGGCGCAGGGGTTCCAAAGTTGTCCGCCCGTGCCACGCCTCGCCGATCAGGTTCTGCGGAAAATGGACCACGACGGCCTCGACGGGTTTCGTGCGGTGGTTCGCAATCGGCGTGTTGCGGTAGTCGTGCGGCACGTCCGGCCCGAGAAAGGCGATCGCCCCCGGCGTGAGGGGGTCGAGCCGGTCGCCGACCCAGCGCTCAGTACCGCCGCGCCTGACAAGGGTGATCTCGCAGGCGGGATGATAGTGCCAGACGTCCCCGAAATCCTGCCCGCGCACGAGGTTACACTCCACGATGTCGGAGGCGGACAGGAGAGAGGCTTTTTCGGCGATCAGTTTCATGATGAAAGCTGCGGCGTAACGCAAAACCTGAAACACCATACGGCATCTTTAGGTGTGCGGCAACGACAAAAATCTTTTTTAAGCGGGTTTGGGGGTTGACTTTTTTCGTCCCCCCTTGCATGATTGATACCAATCATGGGAGACGGAATGTTTCCGGCTTAGCCTATGGTATGCTGGTGATTTGAGACCATCGGGTTCACCCCCTTGTGAAAAGGAGCGGACATGAAGAGGCTCTGTTGGACGTTCGTTGCGGTTGCGTCAGGAATGGTTTTACATGCGTATGACGACGCGGAGATCAAGGTGTCGGCGAAGATTTGGAACGCGACGGACACCAACGCGTGGCAGCGTGCGGTGCCTGATTTCGGGCCGGGCAGCGCCGTGACGTTCTCGGGTGCGGGCAGCCAGACTCTCTATTTCGGCACGAACGTGACGATCGGCTCGTTGACGGTGCCGGACACCGTGACTCCGGGATCGCGCGTGTATTACAACCTCTATCCGTGGCGTGAACGTTGGACAGCGTCCGACGACCCGACGTGGGCTGGCATGAAATGGGGCGAACGCGGTTACACGCTCACAATGGATTCCGGTTCGGAAGCGCCCGCCGTCATCGGCGCGTTCGCGCCGCTCGCGGCGAACATCTACCGGTTCGGATGCCATGTGCCTTTGAAGATGGCGAGCGATCTGAAACTCGTGCACAACGGCCGTGCAGGCTGGCCGGGCGGTTCCTCGGGCGACGCCGAGAACGTCTCGCTCTGGATGCTGGGCGATATTTCGGACGACGGCGGCACGCATGTGCTGATCACCGATGGCCCCCGGTATTTTACCGGCACGGCTTGGGTGTATCCCGCGATCGCGCTCTGCGGCGACAACACGTTCTCGGGCGATGTCGACATCCGCGGCTGGACGCGCCTTTTCAACAAGCGCGGCCTCCACGACGAGACGAGCGGCACGCAACTCGGGCGCGACAACCGTATCTACGTGACGAACGACTGCGGTGTTCTCGATCTTTCCGGCAACAGTTACGGGGCGGACCACCATCTCTACGTCGGCGGCTATACCGCCTTCACCACGACGGTCGGCAAGCTCACGAGCATGTACGGGAATCCGAACGCGACAGCCGTCTGGAAGGGCCCCGTCACGCTCGTCGGCGACACGACGTTCGGCGGCGCGTTCGACACGTACGCGGTTAGGGCGGAGTGTTCGAGCATGCGCATCGAAGGCGATATCGGCGACGACGGGAACAACCGCCATCTGCAGCTCGCCTGTCCGAACCGCATCACGCTTGCCGGTAAAAACACCTTCGGCGGTAATCTCTACCACAACACGGGGTTTCTGACGATTGAAAATGCCGAAGGGTTTTCCGGCGGGGGCAAGCTGGTCCTTGCCTCGGCCGCCGTCTACCGCATGACGGCGCCGGACCAGCCCGACCTTTCGATGATCCTCTACACGAACACGGTGGCGGCCCATGTCATCCGGCTTCGTCTTGACGGCGACTTCACCTACACGCCGCAGGCCGGTTTCACGAACTTCACGGAGTTCTACAAGTCCGGTCCTGGCACGCTCGTGTGGGACAAGACGAACAAGGGGGTCGGCGGCAACATCAATATGGACTTTTTCTGTCTGGACGGCGACGCGATTTTCGATTACACGCAGAACGACACGCTCCGGCTTTCCGGGCACACGTACTTTGCCACGATCGGCGCGGGGAACGGCGGGCGGGTGATCCTGAAAACAAAGAGCAACCAGAAGAGTATCTGTGACTTCGCCGGGACGGACTGGTCCACGGGTGAAATCGTGAAGGAAGGCGCGGCGACGTTCTACGTCGCCAATCCGATCAAGAACGCGCCCTATCTGCTCAACTTCACCGTGCGGGCCGGCAGGGTCATTTGCGAAAAATCTCGTCAGCCAATCTTGGACGCATCGGCATCAATGCCGGGCACGTATGGCGAATCGCTCATCTGGAGTAACCGCACATGGGTGGGCGCGGTCGATCCGGCTGCCGCGAATCCGGTTTGGTGCGGGTTTGACGCCTATACGAACGATTGGACGCGCGGCAAGTGTTTCATCGACGTGACGCCGGAACTCCTCGAAACACCGATCCCTCCCGACTTCAGCGTGGCGGCGCTCCGTTTCAACACACCGCCCGAAGGCGATACGATGACGCTCACGCTTTCCGGCACGAACGACATCACGGGCGGCTGCATCCTTATCACGCCCGAGTTCGGAAACGGCAAGACGCTCCGCATCACGGGCGGCGCGATCGGGCGCCCCACCGCCGGCACGATGCGCATTGTGTCGTACGCGACGAACACGACCGTCGTTCTGGAATCGGCTCTCGTGCAGACCAACCGCGCGAACGCGGTCAACTTCTGCGTCTACCACTGCAAGGTGCAGTTCACGGGCGACAGCGACTACTCCGGAGACGTCGGCATCGTGGGCGGCGAACTTGAAGTGTGGAACAACACGTTCATGGGAGGACTGGCTTCGGCCGCGAACATCAACCGCGGTATCCATCTCAACCAAGGCGCAAGGTTGACGACGCACGGCGACTTCACGCTCCGCCGCACGGTCGGCAGTTATTATGTCATTCCGTATTTCCGCGTCTACGAAAAGGGCGGTGTCCTCAACGTCGCCGACGGCGCACTCGCCACAGGCGAAAGTACCGGTGAAATCGCTCTCTATGATAACGCGGCGTTCACGAAAACGGGCAAGGGACATCTCAACTGGAACGGCGGGATGACGCGCGCGGGTGGCACGCGCATGATCGGTGCGGACAATATCCGCCGGTATACGTTCACGGAGGGCAAGGTGACGATGAACGGCAGCGGCTACACGAACTTCAGGGAGTCCCAGAACCTGATCACGGTGATGAGCAATGTCGTTATAACGGGTGACTGCGCGTTCAACTCCAATCTCGGCGGTGCGAACGGCGGCGGCAGCGCGGTCGACTGCGGCGCGAAAACGGCGTTCTATGTGGGCGAGGGCGGCGTCACTTTCGATGTCTCGGGAGTCGCGAGAACAGTCGGCAACCATGGAGGCGATCAGAACGGTTTCTCCGGTCATCCGGTCGGCGACTTCTATGCGGGTCCCGGTGACATCACGTTCACAAACGCGTCCGAAACAGCCGGAAGCATTTTATTCAAGGAACTCGGCTTGTCGCGTCTCACAGGCAAGGTGATCCAGTACGCGCCGAAACAGAGCAGCAGCGACTGCACGCCGCCGTTTCTCCTGCCGCAGGCGGAATACGTGGCGCCGGCCGGCGTGGACACGTATGTTTTCCAAATGATGGACGGCTACCAGGATCTCTGGATCGGGCGCCTTACGGGCGAGGGCGCGTTCCGTATCTACGGGCGCAACGACTACAGGGATCCGGTGGCTTACATCGGGCGCGATGCGGACGAGACCTTCACCTTCGGAGGCAGGCTCTGCGCATATTCAATCGCCGAGAACAACAACGCAAGCGCGCGGTATATGAAGATCGGCACAAACCGGTGGCGTCTCACGAATCCCGCGGGCGAGGTGCGCTCTTCGACGCGCGTCGCGAACGGCGACGTGCTGATCGCGTGCGCGCCGTCGGACGGAGAAGCCGGCGCACTTGGCTTCTGCGACATCTATCTGGGCGACACGAAGACGCCGGCAAACGGCGTGCCGCGCGTCCTGACCGACGGCGCATACACGATCACGAACCACTTCCACATTCTCGCGGGTGCCCCCGTAACGGCGCGTCCGACCCTCGGCGGGAATGCCACGACGGAAGCTTCGACTTTCACGGGAGACGTCCGCCTGTGGCATGACCTCGACCTCTATTCCGCCGGCGGTACGGTGACGTTCACGGGCGCGTTTCTGAACGGCGACGGCAATCCGCACGCGATCACGAAGCAGGGGCCGGGTAACGTGGTCATCCAACAGGCTCTGCCCGCCTTCTCCGCGATCAACATCGCCGAAGGCACACTCGAACTCACGGCGCCATTAGCGATTCCGGAGGGTGCGACGCTCGACTTCGACACGTCCGTCTGCACAAGGGAAAACCGGGACAACATCTACACGCTTCTGGTGTGCCCCGGGGGCATCAGCGGACGCTTCGACGTGACCGCGGACATTCCGTCTGACTGGAAGATTCTCTATAACAGTGACGCTATCCGCCTTATTTGGGCTAAGCGTGGCACCGTGGTACAGGTCCGCTGAGTCCTCCGGAAGCGTTACGCCTCGCATATGACAGCAACGCGGGTGAAGAGGGGCTCGGATGAAGCGCGCCCCTTTTCTTATGCGATTTTTTTCATTCGCCTGTAGGCTACAGGCGGGACGGCTCCGGAGACAACGTTTTTTAAGCGGTTTCGGAAAAGGTGTAGCCGTTTCGGGTAAGGACGCCTCCCCGAGGCGTCCGCACTTCGGCCTGCTCAGGGTAGACGGACGGTTCGGGGAACCATCCCTACCGACTACCGAACCTCGGCCACAAAAATACTTAGACCGCTCTAGTGAATTTTCCGTGGAAACGGGAAAAGGACAAGAGGGAAAGAGCGACGATCAGGAGAGGCGAGGAGTGGCCGTTTTGAGCGCGTATTCTTGACGGGGTTTCATGCGGATTGCGGCTAGGCCGCACCGGGTGCGGCCTAGCCGGGGGACCGCGCTCTGAGGCTCAGCCCCGTGTCGGTGCCGGTGGTGAACGGCGGAACCTGATACATAGAAAAGAGGGATCGGTCCGGATGGCGTTGGAAACAGGAGAGGGGTCGAGTAGCTTTGTCGATTGAAACGCCGGGAAAAGGGCCTACTTCGCCGGAAAAGGCTCTTGTTAGAACAGGGCGGGTGTGGAATACTATTTAAACAGTACTCTGCGGTAAAGCGGGGTATGGGGAAGAACATTCCAATGGTTCAAGGGCGGCGCTTTTTGAAGGGGCAGAAAGAGAAACAGATGAAGAACGGATTATCGAGACGAGCGTTTGTGGAATCGGGGCTGACCGCAGCGGCGGCTTCGGCTTTGCCGGGCACGGGGAAGGCGCAGCAGGCTTCACCGGCGTTCATGTGGGGCGCGCTCTTGCACATGGGGACGAACATGTGGTCCGACATCCCGGTCGACAAATGGGGAGCCTTCAAGCCGGACGAACTGCACCTGGTGTGCCAGGCGGATCACCTGCGGTTCGACGAGGCGGTTTGGCAGACGCTGACCGCCCGGATGCAGGCGGCGAAGATGAATCTGGTCGTGATCGATCTCGGCGAGGCGCTGCGGTACGAGAGCCATCCCGAGCTGTCCGTAAAAGGGTCGTGGACGATTGAGCGCTTCAGAAAAGAGCTGGCGCGGCTGCGCGGCATGGGGTTGGAACCGATCCCGAAGCTGAATTTCTCGACCGCGCACGACACGTGGCTCAAAGAGTACGGGCGGCAGGTCTCTACGCCGGTGTATTACAAGGTGTGCGCGGACATGATCCGCGAGGTGTGCGCGATTTTCGACAAGCCCCGCTTCCTCCATCTCGGGTACGATGAGGAGACGGCGGGGCATCAGTCGAAGTACAGCTATGCGGTGGTGCGGCAGGGCGAGCTGTGGTGGCACGACTTCATGTTCTTCGTGAAGCAGGTTGAGGGGCAGGGCGTGAGGCCGTGGATCTGGTCGGATTACTATTGGAACCACCCCGGGGAGTTTCTGAAGCGTATGCCGAACTCCGTTCTCCAGAGCAACTGGTACTACGGCGCAACGTTCGAGCCCGAGAAACAGAAGTATGTGAAGGCCTATCTGGATCTTGACAAGGCGGGGTTCGATCAGGTGCCGACAGGCTCCAACTGGAGCAGTGACGTGAATTTCAAAGGCACCGTCGAGTTCTGCAAGAAAAACATCGCGCCGGAACGGCTGAAGGGGTTTCTGATGGCGCCGTGGTTTTTCACGCTGCCCGAGTGGCAGGAGAAGAATATGCGGGCCATCACTCAGGTCGAAGTGATGATTGAAGGATGAATGCTAACGTAAAGGAAAGCGCATGAAAGCTACAACAAAAAAGACGGTGAAAAAGGCGACCGGTAAAACCGCGGCTTTGGCGGTTGAGGGTGGACCGAAGGTGTGGGACAAGGGGTTCCCGATGTGGCCCTCATTCTCGGAGGAGACCATCCGGACGGCGGTGGAGCCGCTGCTGAGCGGCAAGGTCAATTATTGGACTGGTCCTGCAGGCATGAAGTTCGAGAACGCATGGGCGAAGTGGCTGGGCGTGCGAAACGCGATCAGCGTGACGAACGGCACGGCCGCGCTGCACACCGCGATCGCGTCACTGGGAATCGGTCCCGGGGACGAGGTGATCTGTCCTTCTTATTCGTTCATCGCCTCGTCGTTCTGCGTGTTGCAGGCGGGCGCGCTGCCGGTCTTCACGGATGTGGGGTTCGACCACCAGATCGACCCGAACCGGATTGAAGAGAAGATCACGGAGCGCACCAAAGGCATCGTCGTCGTCCACCTGTACGGGGTTGTGGCGGACATGGACCCGATCATGGAGGTCGCGAAGAAGCACAACCTGAAGGTGATCGAGGACTGCGCCCAGTGTTTCGGCGGCGTCTATAAAGGCAAGACGGCGGGAACGATCGGCGATGTCGGCTGTTTCAGTTTCTGCCAGAGCAAGCACTTCACCACAGGCGGCGAGGGCGGCATGGTCGTGACGAACGACGACGATCTCGCGTGGGAGTGCCGCTCGTTCCGAGATCACGGGTACGATGTCAAAGAGCGTCTGAACCTGCTGGAGATGGAAGGCAAGCTGATGTACATCCACAAGCGCGTCGGCTTCAATTTCCGCATGACCGAGATGCAGTCGCAGATCGGGCTGTGCGAACTGAAGCGCTTCGACTCATGGAACCTGCCGAACCGCATCCGCAACGGCAAGATGTTGAAAAAGGCGTTGGAGAAACATCCGCTGGTGTTGCATGCGCCGGTGGACACGAAGGCGCGCCAGAACTCCTACTGGTGGGCTCCGTTCGTCTTGGACACGGACAAGTTGACCTGCACGATCAAGCAGTTCATCAAAGCGGTGGCGGCGGAAGGCGTGCCGGTCTACGGCGTCCTCTGGCCGGAGATGTACAAGGAGCGGGCGTTCATCGAGCGCAACGGCTTCGGCGTAGCGAAGTACCCGTTCTTTGACCCCAAGGCACGGAACATCGATTACAGCCAAGTCGACTGTCCCCGTGCGCGTTGGATGACCGACCGCACGATGTGTTTCTTCACGCATCCGGTCTACACCGAAGCGCACATGCAGGCCTGCATCGACGCTTTCAAAAAGGTGGCCGCGGCGTATATGAAGTAGAAGCTGGAAACTGGAAATTAGAAACTGGGCTGGGAAGCAGAGGTGTTTCCGAGTTTCCAGTTTCAAGTTTCCAGTTTCTTCTTGGGAGTGTCGCATGATCACCATCACCTGGCTGGACGCGTGGATCATCTTCGGGTTTCTGGCTTCCGTCGTTGTCGTCGGCTCTTGGTCGGCGCGGCGCGCGGGGCAGGACACGGAGTCTTTCTTCCTTTCGGGGCGGAACATGCCGTGGTGGCTGCTGGGCGTCTCGATGGTGGCCTGCACGTTCTCGTGCGACACGCCGAACCTGATCACCGAGATCGTCCGCCTGAACGGCGTGGCGGGCAACTGGGTGTGGTGGGCGTTCCTGCTGACCGGCATGTTGACCGTCTTCGTCTACGCCAAGCTCTGGCGACGCTCTGGCCTGAACACGGACCTCGGGTTTTATGAACTCAGGTACAGCGGGAAGCCTGCGGCGTTTCTGCGCGGGTTCCGTGCGATTTATCTGGGAGTCATTTACAACCTGATCATTTTGGGAGGGGTCTCGCTTGCGGCGATCAAGATCGGCCAGATCATGTTCGGCCTGTCGCCGGAGATGTCTCTGCTGTACTCAATGACCGGGGTGGCGATCTATGCGACGCTGGGTGGGCTGACGGGCTCCATGTGGGCGGACTTTTACCAGTTTGGCGTGGCGATGACGGGCGCGGTTTTCGCGGCCGTGTATGCGGTCAACTCCGGCATGGCGGACGGGGTCACCTCGCTGGGGCAGCTGTTCGCGCATCCCGCGGTGTCGGCCAAGCTTTCGCTGATTCAGCCGGCTACCCGCGACCTTTCGACGCTGATGACGGTCCTGATCCTGCCGCTGGCCGTGCAGTGGTGGAACGTGTGGTATCCGGGCGCGGAGCCGGGCGGCGGCGGGTTTGTGGCGCAGCGGATGCTCTCCGCGAAAGACGAGCGCCACGCGGTCGGCGGCACGCTGCTCTTCAACGTGCTGCACTATGCGGTGCGCCCTTGGCCGTGGATTCTGGTGGCGCTCGCCTCGATGGTGGTCTTCCCGATCACGCCGCAACACGGGCAGGATGCCGCGAAAGCGTGGCTGGCCGGCAACGCGGCGGCGGTGCGGCAGTACGACGCGGACAAGGCGGCGTTGCCGGCGGAGATCCGGGAGTCGGTACGCCAGCACAAGGCGGACGCGCGCGGCGTGGGCTCGCTGGCGCGGGCGTTCCCGCGGGTCGATGACCAATACCTCGGGCATGACATCGCCTACCCCGGCATGGTCGCCCGGATGCCGCGCGGCTGGCAGGGGCTGATCGTGGCCTCGCTGATCGCGGCCTACATGTCGACCGTGGCCACGCTGCTCAACTGGGGCTCGTCCTACGTGGTGCAGGATGTCTACCTGCGTTTCATCCGCCCGCAGGCGACGCCCAAGAGCGCGGTGCTGGCCGGACGGCTCACGATGCTGGCGATGCTGCTGACCTCTGCTGTGATCGCGCTCCAAATGACCACGGTCAAGACGATTTTCCATGTGCTCTTGCAGGTGGGCGCGGGCACCGGGCTGCTCTACATCCTGCGCTGGTTCTGGTGGCGGATGAACGTGTGGAGCGAGGTGACGGCGATGGTGGTCTCGTTCCTGGCGGCGATCCTCTTCCAGTTTGGCTCCGGCCCGTTGGGAATGGAGGCCGCGATGGAGGGGGCGGGATGGTTCCGCGTGATGGATCTCACGTCATGGAAAATGATCTTGGGGATCATCGTGACGACCGTGTCCTGGGTGGCGGTGACCTACATGACGGAGCCGGTGGACGAGCGCACGCTGATCGAGTTCTGCCGCAAGATCCGGCCCGGCGGGCCCGGGTGGAAAAAGGTCGAGATTGCCGCGCGTGCCGCGGGCTTGGAGGCCGAGCCAGGGGGGTGGAATGTGCCCGTGGGCCTGCTGTGCATGATGTTGGGCTGCCTGATGGTCTGGTCCGCGCTGTTTGGGGTAGGATATCTGCTTTACGGCCGCACTCTGTCCGGCTGTGTCTTGGTCGGTGTCGCGGCGGTGTCGGCCGGGGCTATGGCAAAGCTGATGCCCAAGATGAAGTTCAGTTAGAACACGGTTTTCGGGCGTGTCGTTTAAGGAAAGGGAGCCTCGTATGACGAAGGTGAGATACGCGTTGATCGGTTTTGGCGGGATCGCGGAGAACCGGATCGCAAAAGAAGGGTTCGCGTGCGACACGGCGAGTTTCAAGCCGCTGAAACAGGCCGTGCTGGTCGGCGCGACCGATCTGAATCCGACGCGGCGCAAAGCGGTGGAAGCTTTGGGCCTGAAGTGGTATCGCGATGCGGGCTCGGCGCTTGCCGATCCGTCGGTGGACGCGGTTTTCGTGGCGACCAACAACCTCTCCCATGCGGAGCTGGCTCGGCAGGCGCTGGAGGCCGGCAAGGCGGTGGTCGTCGAAAAGCCTCTCGCGCCCAATTCGCGTGACGCGCGGTCGCTCGTGAGACTCGCGGTAAAAAAGAAACTCAGCCTTTCGGTCGACCACATGATGAGGCACAACGCGCTCAACAAAAAAGCGAGGGAACTGGTCGCTTGCGGAGCGCTGGGTGAGGTCAACGACGCCTGTTTTCACATGCAGTTCGCGTACGGGTTCGATCCGGCGGAGGCGGCCACGTGGCGCTGTTCCAACCGCGCCGAGATGGGCGGGCCGATCGGCGATGTTGCGAGCCACTGCTTCTACATTGCGGAGTTTATGCTGGGGAGCCGGATCAAGGCGGTTCGCGCGGTCTATTATCCGAAGCGCATGGCGATCAAGGTGGAGGATGGCGCGCTGATCCAGTGCGAGTTGGAGAGCGGCATGACGTGCTCGGTGCTCGTCTCCTTCTGCGACGCGCGCGGCGGGCTGGGAGGCACGCTCTCCAATCTGGGCTACGAGATCTACGGCGACCGTGCGGCGGCGCGTGGTTACGGGACGATGTTCCAGCTTTCGGGCCATGCGGGCGAGCCGCTCAAAATCCGTCTGGAGCTGGACACGTTCGCGAGGCAAAAGACCTTTGGGGTCAAGAAGCCCGCGAACATCTATCAGGGCGTGATTGCCGAGCATGCGGCGTCTGTGTTGGACGGGACGCCGCTGACGGGAGAGGACGGGTTGCACAATGTGCTGCTTTGTGAGGCGGCGCATGCTTCAGCCCGGCGCGGCGGGAAAACGGTGATGGTTCGTTAACGCGTTCATTTGTGCGGAAGTGGGGTCGTTATGGATGCTGGGTGCTCTAAAATCATCGTCACGCCGCAGCGCGGGGTGCCGCTGGCCGGCTATTTCAACCCGCGGCCGAATACCGGCGTGCTGGACGACCTGCACGTGCGGTGCGTTCTGTTCCGCAAGGGACGGGCCGTATGCGGTGTGGTCACCTTCGATGTCTGTATGATCAGCGCCGACTTCGTGGACACGGTTCTCGCGCGGCTGAAGAAGGCGGGGTTCCGGCATGGGAACAGGTTGCTCCTTTCCGCCACCCATGCTCACACCGCGCCGTATGTGACAACGATTTTCGGCACGCCTCCCGATCCCGCCTATTTACGCGGGCTGATCGATAAAACGGTTGAGGCGGTGTTGACGGCGGAGCGGAATCTCGCGCCCTCGACGCTCAGACTGGGCGGCGTCAGAGACAATCCGCTCGCCTTCAACCGGCGCTACTGGATGAGGGGCGGCGGCGTCATGACGAACCCCGGCGTCAAAAACCCCGATATCGTGAAGCCCGAAGGGGCGGTCGACCGGGAGATCGGCGTGCTCGCCGTCGAACAGGACGGGAGGGTCGTGGCGATCCTTGCGAATATCGTCAACCACACCGACACGGTTGGCGACAGCCAGGTCTCGGCAGACTGGCCGGGGCGCATGGAGCGTTGCGTTCAGACGGCGTTGGGGTATGACCCTCTGGTGATGACCTTGATCGGTTGTTCGGGCAACGTGAACCAGTTTGACGTCACTTCCGACGAGTACCAGGGCTACGCTTATGCCCGGGCATGGGAACTGGGGCGGTGCTATGCGGAGCGCGTGGTGGCGCAACTGAAAAAACTCAAGCCGCTGGAGGCCGATAAGATCACTTTCGTGAACAGGAGGATGGCGATTCCGTTCCGGACGATGACCAAGGAGATGTGTGAAGCGGCGCAGTCTGTTTTGAGCCGCGTGGCGGTCCAGGCCTCGGGCAGCGACCTGACGAGCGAAGGGCTCGCCACCGGCGAAGGGCCGGTCGCGCGTTTCTTTGCGGAGCAGACCTTGCTGTGTCATGCGCACGGTTCGGGAAAGAAACGGATCTTCAGGCTTGTGACACTGGCGTTCGGGGGCCGCCTGGCGATCACCTCTCTGCCCGGCGAGCCGTTCACCGAGATCGGGCTGGCCATCAAGCGCGGCTCACCCTTCAAAACGACGTGGCCGGTCTCGCTGGCCATGGGCGCCTGCGGCTACGTGCCCCTCCGGGCGTGTTTTGAGCGCGGCGGCTACGAGACTCTGCCGGTGACGGGGGGCGCCCCCCGGGAAGATACGGCGGAGCGGCTTGTGCGCGAAGCCGTCCTTTGCCTGCAAGCCGCGCATCACTGAGACGGCGGCGAGGGAAAGGCGCGGGGTATCGTTTGAAAACGGCGTCGTCAAGCAGACTTAAAACGGGTGCGCTTCGGCCTTACTTGAACATGCGCCCGGCCTTTGATACGCTTCCTCAAGATAAGTTGACTTGTTCCTTCTCGCGCCGGCCGTAGTCCGGCCCGGCGGGGCGTGTCGATTGAGGAATAGCGCGATGCAATTGGGGTGGAACGAGATCAAACAGCGGGCGGTCCAGTTCTCGCGGGAATGGGCCGGGGAGACCCGCGAGGACGCGGAGGCCAAATCCTTCTGGGACGCCTTCTTCAACGTCTTCGGCATCCCGCGCCGCAGCGTCGCGACCTTCGAGGAGCCGGTCCGCAAGCTGGGCGGCCAGTACGGCTATATCGACCTGTTCTGGAAGGGGCGGCTGCTGGTCGAGCACAAAAGCCGGGGCAAGAGCCTGGACCGCGCCGAGTCGCAGGCGTTCGAGTACCTGCACGCCCTCGTCAGCGAGGGGCGCCACGACGAGATCCCTCGCTACGTGATCGTCACGGACTTCGACCGCCTCGCGCTCTACGACCTCGAGCCCGACGACATCACCTGCCTGCCTCAGTTCTGCGGGCGCCACGTCCGGCGCGTCGAGCTCCAAGTCGGCGACCTCCACCGCCACGTCCGCCTGTTCGGGTTCATCCCCGGCTACAAGGTCCGCTCGTTCGCACAGGAAGACCCGATCAACATCAAGGCGGCCGAGGTGATGGGGCGGCTTCACGACGCCATGGCGGCGGGCGGCTACGCCGGCCACGCGCTGGAGCGCTTTCTGGTGCGCGTCCTCTTCTGCCTCTTCTCCGAAGACACCGGCATCTTCGACCCGAACGCCTTCACCGAGTACATCGAGAACCAGACGCACCCGGACGGCTCCGACCTCGGCCTGCATCTGGCGCGGCTCTTCCAGGTGCTCGACACGCCGCGCGAACAGCGCCAGAAGAACCTCGACGAGCGCCTGCTGGGCCTGCCCTACGTGAACGGCGGCCTGTTCTCCGAAACGCTGCCGCTGGCCGACCTGAACGCGGCCATGCGCGACGCGCTCATGCTCTGCACCGGGTTCGACTGGAGCCGCATCTCGCCCGCCGTGTTCGGCTCGCTCTTCCAGTCGATCATGCAGCCCGCGGAGCGCCGCCAGATCGGGGCGCACTACACCTCGGAGCGCGACATCCTCAAGCTGGTTCATGCCCTCTTCCTCGACGACCTGCGGGCGGAGTTCGAAAGCGTCAAACACGACCGCCGCAAGCTGCCGGCGTTCCACCAGAAGCTGGGCACGCTCAAATTCTTCGACCCCGCATGCGGCTGCGGCAACTTCCTCGTCATCACCTACCGCGAGCTGCGCCTGCTCGAACTGGAGGTGCTCGACGCGCTGGGATACGCCGGCCAGACGGTTACGGACATCGCCTTGCTCGCGCGGGTGGACGTGGACCAGATGTTCGGCATCGAGATCGAGGAGTGGCCCGCCCGCATCGCGGAGACGGCGCTGTGGCTGATGGACCACCAGATGAACCTGCTGCTGGCCGAGAAGTTCGGCCAGTACTTCGTGCGCCTGCCGCTCAAGAAGTCCGCCCGCATCGTCAACGACAACGCCCTGCTCCTCAACTGGCGCTGCGTCCTCAATCCCGCCGAATGCTCCTACATCTTGGGCAATCCGCCGTTCGTGGGGCACCAGTGGCGGAACGAAGCGCAGCAAAAAGATATGGACGTCGTCTGGGGTACGAACGGGCGTTTCGGCCGGCTGGACTACGTGACGTGTTGGTACAAACGTGCGGCGGAGTTCAGTCAAGGCACTCAGGTGCGTGCCGGTTTTGTCTCGACGAACTCCATCACGCAGGGCGAGCAGGTCGGGATCCTGTGGGGGCACCTGAACAATCTTGGCATCCGCATTCATTTCGCGCACCGAACCTTCCCGTGGCAGAGCGAGGCGCGGGGCAAAGCGCATGTGCATGTGGTGATCATCGGTTTCGGCGTCTGTGACGTGCCCGTAAGGCGGCTCTACGACTATCTCGACGGCGACACGCCGACGGTGACCGAAGTGCGCGGTATCAGCCCCTATCTCGTCGAGGGCGGGCAGACCGCCCTGCCGTCGCGGACGGCCGCACCGAACGGAATGCCGCAGATGAAAAAAGGGAGCCAGCCGACCGACGGCGGGCACCTCATCCTTTCAGAAAAGGATCGAGACGAGCTGCTCGCGAAAGAACCGGAAGCGGAGAGATGGCTGCGTCCGTTCATCGGCGGCGAGGAGCTTTTGAACGGTGGGCGTCGCTGGTGCCTCTGGCTGAAGGGTATCTCGCTGTCCGAGATGCGGTCGCTGCCGCTGATTCGGGAGCGCGTGGAAAAGGTGCGCCAAAGCCGGCTCAAGAGCCCGACCGCCAGCGTGCGTCAGTTCGCCAACCATCCCACGCTCTTTACGCAGGACCGCCAGCCGGAGTCCGACTATCTCGCGGTTCCGGAAGTCTCATCGGAAGCCAGGCGGTTCATCCCGATCGCCTTTCTTCCCTCCGCCGTCATCGCCAGCAACAAGCTGCAGATCATCGTGGGCGGGACACTCTTTCACTTCGGCGTGCTCTCCTCGACCATGCACATGGCGTGGGTGCGCGTGGTCAGCGGCCGGCTTGAATCACGTTTCAGTTACGCGCCTGCGGTCTACAACAACTTCCCGTGGCCGCAACTGGAAGCGCCCGACTATATCCAGACGCGGCCGTGCGCCGACGGCTTCTGCGTCAGGGAAGCGGCGGCACGAATCTACTGGTCTTCGTACCAGGAAGGCGGGGAAACAGACGGCGTCATGCCGACAGCGAAACTCATGACCGCTTGCCTCAAGGGCGACGCGAAGAAGATCGCGGCCGTGGAGGCCGCCGCCCGGGAGGTGCTGGCCGCGCGGGCCAAGAACCCCACCTCGACCTTGGCGGACATGTACGACCTTTTACTCATGCCGCCGGCGTTGGCCTTTGCACACCGAGACCTCGACCGCGCGGTGGACCGCTGCTACCGCGCCGCGCCGTTCACGTCCGACCGCCAGCGCGTGGAATTCCTCTTCGCTCTCTACGAGTCCATCACCGCGCCGCTGCTGCCGGCGGGGAAGAAGGGGCGGAGGCGGGGGTGATGATCGACAACGAAATCGGAGTTTCGACGATCACTCTGTACCCTGTGCGAAAGATCGACGCTGACTATTTTGAGGAGCGTGTTTGAGTCCAGAAGCCTCTCACTCAAACGGTTTGTTTCTTTTGCGGTCGTTTCGGGGAAACGGCCCTGTCAACGAAACGGGCATTGCAAATTCATCGGATCAGGCTTATAATTCTATATATTTACACTGTAGTCCCATAGTAGGGCATAGAAATTGAAAAGTGCTGGTTTGCGTTGTGCCCTTATCCCAAGATAAGGGTGTGAAAACAAACAACAAACCAGCAGGGAATAGTTTCCCCGTTCTGAGGCAGCTTTGCAACCTGATTCCCCGGCCGATGTTCGATGCGTTGTGCGGGCGTTATGGGTTCGATACGCGGGGGTATTCGGAGTGGAGCCATTTGGTGGCGATGCTGTACGCGCACCTGTCGCGTGCGGCGAGCCTGAACGAGGTGTGCGACGGTCTGAGGATGCACGCGGCGGCGCTGGCGTGCGTGAAGGGCGCGACGCCGCCGAGCAAGAACAACCTGAGCAACTGCAACAAGCGGCGGGACGCCGCCTTCATAGAGGAGCTGTACTGGCGGGTCATGGACTTCCTGTGTTCGACGAACGGCGGGTTCGGGTCGAGCAAGTGCCGCAAAGGTTATCTGCGCCGTTTCAGGAAGGCCATCCATGCCGTGGACTCGACCACCGTGAAGCTCGTGGCCAAGAACCTCGGGTGGGCGAAGCACCGCAGGCGGAAGGCGGCGGCGAAGGTCCACATGCGCGTCGGGCTCCAGGGGTTCCTGCCGAAGTTCGCCGTCGTGAAAGAGGCCGGGGACCACGACGCGAAGCTTGCCTACGAGGTGTGCGCAGGGCTTCAGGCGGGCGAGATCGTCGTGTTCGATAAGGCGTATCTGGACCTGCGCCACCTGGCCCTTCTCGACGGGCGCGGCGTACACTGGGTGACGCGGGCCAAGGAGAACACGTGTCTGACAGTCCTGCGCCGCCGGAAGCCCGGCCACACGCGGGTCATCGCGGACGAGGAGGTCCGCTTCGAGAAGCCCAGATCGCAGGAGCTCTACCCGCGGACGCTGCGGCGCGTGACGGCACGGGTCGAGGTCGACGGGCGCGAAGAGGTGATGGTTTTTCTGACGAACAACCAGGAGTGGAGCGCGTGGACCGTCGCCGAGCTGTACGGGGCGAGATGGGACATCGAGGTCTTCTTCAAGGAGATCAAGCAGACCGTCCAACTCGTCGACTTCCTCGGCAACAACGCCAATGCGGTCCGCTGGCAGATATGGGCGGGGCTGCTCGTCCACCTGCTCCTGCGGTTCCTTGCGTGGCAGTCGTCGTGGGGGCACGCCTTCTCTCGTATCGCGGCTGTCATCCGGTCGGCGCTCTGGCAGCGCTGGGACCTGTGCGCGCTGCTGCGTTCCTATGGGACAGCGCCGCCCGCTTCTGCCATGGCTTCGGGCCTGAAACAGGCCGTTTTCGCGGGATTCTCGTAAACCTGTGGGACAGCAGGACGAAAGAACACTCCAAAAAATGGGACTTCCACGATCCGCCGGTAAAAAGGGTTTTGCGCTGTCGCACGAGAAACCCCTTGTTTTTCAAGGGGTAAGGGTTGATTCTGTCAGCCTATGTGACTACACTGATATATTTATGAATGAAAGGTGGTGGGTATGCAACGGGTGGTGGAAAGCGTGAGGGTCCGTCGGTTGGAGTGGATGATGATCGCTGTTCTGGCCTCGGGGTTGTGCGAGACCGCTATCGCCCAGACCGCATGGAACAGCGCGTCGGACGGGGTGTGGACGAACGCGGAAGCTTGGACGGCCGGCGTGCCGAACGCCAATGCGGCGTTCCTGACCAACAACGCCGCTTCTTATGTGGTCACGGTGGACGCGACGCCCGCGACGCCCTATGGTAACCTGACCCTCACCAGCGCTGCGGGGCGAACGACGCGTCTCGACGTGAACGCGCCCGACTTCACCAGCACCAACGGGCTGCTGACCTTCGGGCGCGGGGCCGAGGTGGTCGTCAACAGCGGCGGCGTCATGTGCTACACAGGACGCACCACTTCTGTTCCGTTCGTTACCGTCCGGGACGGAGGCGTGTGGCGCGTGGATGGCGGCAGCGTGGACTTTTCGGATCTCAAGCGTGGAACACCCACGAGCGGAAACAGCCAAATCCATGTGGGGACGGATTCGACCGGACGACTGGAGATCGTTTCAGGCACGTTCCAGATGAAAGGGTTGCTGGAGACGTATGAAACGAACAACACGGTCAATCTGAGAATCGGGTCGGGAACGGGCCGCGGCTTTCTGGAGATGACCGGTGGAACTCTGCGGCTTTGGTCGCGTGCAGGGGGAACCGCCTTGACGATCGGAAATGGCGCCGGGTCGATCGGGTCCGTGTCCCTGTCGGGCGGCGCGGTCCTGTCTGTCGTAAGCAACGCTGCCGATGTTGGCGCTTCATTAGGCGCTACGGGGCTTATGACGATTGCCGAGAACGCGCTCTTCGATGTGGTGAGGGCGGGTGGACGTTTTAATGTGGCTCATACGGCGGGTGCCTACGGGGAAGTCACGGTCCGAGACAACGGTGTTTGGAACATGACGGGAAGCGACGGCATGTTTGTGGGCGGTAACGGAAACAACGGCAAGGGTGTTGTCAATGTGGCGGGCGGGCGGTTGTACGAAGGCGGCAGTATTTATTTGTGCCGCTCACTCACCGGTACGGGAGGCTCGGGAGAACTCAATCTGAGCGGAGGTGAGGTCCACCTCGGCATCAACGTCGGGTACGGGCTCTTTATCGGCCGTGCGGAGCATACGACGGGCCGGGCATATGCCCGCTTGAACGTGTCGGGCGGTCTGCTCGACCTTTCGCGCACGATGTGGAACGGCTGGGACAACCGACAAGGACTCATCGTCGGTGTGGTGGGTGCCGTTGCTGGAGGTATCGCAGTCGGCGAGGTCGTTTTCAGCGGCGGTACGGTGACGAACTCGGGACAGTTCATATTGGGAACGGGGCTAGGTGCCACGGGGATTGTGGTGCAGACGGGAGGCGATGTGCGTCAGGGAATGGGACGCCCCGGCGTGACCGGCTACCCGATGACGATCGGCTGGGGTGGCGGAAGAGGGCACTACACGATGTCTGGTGGTTCTCTTGTCTCTGCAAAGAATGTCTATGTGGGTGGGCTGACTACGGGCGACATCGGTTATGTTCCGAATATCGTTTGCACCAGCAACAGCGTCGGAACACTTCGCATCGACGGCGGGAGCTTCGCGGTGACGAACGCCAACCTCTACCTCGGGCGGTACGGCACGGGCACGCTGATCCTCGGGTCGAACGGCGTCTGCACGGCGAAGGACATCTCGTTGACCAACAACACGCGGTCCACCGTACGTTTCGAGCTGGGGGCGGACAGGTGCGGCACGCTCACGGCCGTCGGTGTGCTGACGCTGAGCGCGGGTTCGAAACTGGAGGTGGACACCACCGCCTATGAGGGCGGTGCTGTGTGGGTCAAGCTGATCGACTGCGCTACGCGCGCGGGGTCGTTCGCGCCGGAGGACATCACCGTCACGGGCAAAGGCTTGGTGCGGCAGGACCGGGACGAGGACGTCTGGCTGTACATGGAGCGCGGCACGGTCATCCAGCTTCTGTAAGCGTAAGATTATGGCTGTACAGGCTACTAGGAGGTCATGCTAAACTGTCGGCTTATCAGAGGCAGCGGTTTGCCTCATAAAGGAGTCGTCATGTCGTCTTCCACTGTAGCCAAGCCCGCCTTCAGGCTGTTCGCTTCTTATCTCCTGTGCGCCCTTTCAGGGGCTGCCGCCGAGTTTATCCCGCTGCCGCTGACGGGTGGCGCCAACACCGGCTTTTCAGATACCGCGGAGGGGGACCGGCAGGGCGGTTGGACCGACCAGGGCGGCAACGATCTGCGCATCCTCGCGCCCGGGCCGCTGACGGTGTCCGGCGTGCCGTTCGACATCCTTGCCGAGACCGGCGGCGCCGGCAAGACCTGCGTGGTGCTGGGCGGCCCCAAGCGGCCTTACCTGCCGACGCGCGCCGTGCTTCCCGTCGCCGGAAAGAGCGGCGCGTGTCTCTATCTGCTGCACGCCGCCGCCTGGTGCCCGCCCGCCCAGGCCCAGAAGATGACGGGCGTGCTGTCCGTCGACTACGCGGACGGGACCTCCTCCGAGATCCATGTGCGCTTCGGGCGCGACGTGGGCGACTGGGGCAAACCCGAGAGCTACAAGAACGCCGCGCGCGTGTGGACCGCCTACAACGCCAACACCCAGGTGTCGCTTTTCCTGTCGCGGTTCGCCCTCAAGCCGCAGCCGCTCAAGTCCGTACGCTTTGAGGCCAAGGAGAGCGCGTGGATGATCGTGGCCGCGACGCTCGGCAAAGAGGTCCGCCTGGTCCCGATCCGCCCCGTGCTGACCTTGGACAAGACGTACGCTGCCCCGTCCCTCGACGCACCGCTCACAGAGATGACCAACGCGCCCGCGCCGCGCAACATCATCCTGATCATCGGCGACGGCATGGGCCCCGGCGCGCTCAAGCTGGCCTCCCTATACCAGCACAAGGCCGAAGGGCGGCTGGTCATGGAGCAGCTCCCCGTCGCCGCGCTCTGCACCACGCATTCCGAAAATCCCGACGCGACCGACTCCGCCGCCGCCGCCACGGCGATCGCCTGCGGGACCAAGACGGCCAACGGGATGCTCGGGATGACGAGCCGCACAAACCGGCTAGTTTCGTTCGCCGAGGTCGCGCGGCAGAGCGGCAGGTCTGTCGGGATCGTCACCTCCGACGCGCTCACGGGTGCCACGCCGTCCGGGTTCTACGCGCATGTGCCGCGGCGCGGGGCCGCTCAGGAGATCGCTGACTTTGCCGCCGCCAGCGGGTACGAGATCCTGATCGGCAGCGCGGCGGCCAAAGTGTGGTTTGCGCCCAAAGACGCCGGGGGGCAGCGCACCGACGCGCGGAACGTGTCGAACGAGATGGCCTCCGCCGGGTACGCGGTGGTGGAGAACGCGGAGGCGTTCGCCCGGGCGCCGCAGGACCGGCGCGTGCTCGGCTTCATGGACAAGCCGACGCTGGAGCCGGAAACCTGTCTGGGGAGGCTCATGGAGACCTCGCTTGCCCGCCTCGCGCGGAACGGCAAGGGCTTCTTCATGATGATGGAGTGCACCATCACCGATTACGGCGGGCACGGGAACAACCCGGAGCTGACCGTGCGCGGCACGCTTCAGGTGGACTGGGCTGTGAGGCGGGCGGTCGAGTTCGCGCGCGAGCGCGGCGACACGCTGGTGCTGGTCACCGCGGATCACGAGACCGGCGGGCTGAACTGCGCGATGAGCCGCACGGACACGAGCCGGCTCGTCATCCACTACACCACCACCAGCCATACGGCGACGCCGGTGCCCCTCTTCGCCTTCGGCCCCGGCGCCCAGCTCTTCTCGGGTGTGATCGACAACACGGACATCGCCAAGACGGTCGCCCATCTCTGGCGCCTCGCTCTTCCGCCGCCCGCCGCTCCGGCCAATCCCTCGCGCAGTGCCCCTTAAACAGGACTCCATGGAGGGTCGGGCTCCGTCCCGATCGTGCCGGAATATAGGGAAAGGAACCAAGTATGAAAAAAAATCTTTTGGCAACAGGTTTGTATGTGTCGGTGCTTGGAAGCGCGTGGGCCGCAGGGCCGCTGACGCGGGAGGAGCTGGCCAAGCGGTGCGACCCGCGCGCGTTGCGGTATGTGAGCCCGCTCGTGACCGCCAAAACCGAGGGGCAGGGCGTGGATGTCGAGGCGGACGTCACGGGCGCCGCGTACGTCACGCTGATCGTCACGGACGGCGGCGACAGCTACGCGTGCGACCACTCCGACTGGCTGGACGCGCGCTTCACGGGCGCCTTCGGCGAGAAGCGGCTTTCCCAGGCCGACTGGGTCCACGAGCAGTGCGGGCACAATAGCACGGTCAAGAACAAGAGTGTGGCGGGCGGCGGCCTCAAGGTTCTGGGCAAAGCCTACGCCGACGGCATCGGTACCCATTCGCCGGGCCTGCTGGTTTACCGCGTGCCCGACGGCGCCGAGAAATTCATCGCCCGCGCGGCGCTGGACGACTCGGGGGTGAAACAGGCCAACCCGGCGCCCAGCTCCGTGCAGTTCATCGTTTATGCGGGCATCCCCTCGCTCGATTTCCTCAAGGCGTTCCGCCTGGTGGCCGTCCCGGACCCCGCCGTGCGCGAGCGGTTCGAGGCGCTCATGGCGCGGCACGGCGCCGGCGTGGTCAAAGAGTACCTGATCCTGGAGCGCGAGCTGAAGCAGAAGCCCAAGGCCGCAGGCGGCATCGCCGACGAGACGACGCGCATCGAGCAGTCCGTCAACCGCAATGCGGCGGTCCTGCCGGGCGACCGCGATCCTCTGGACATCGTGGTGCGGCGCACGCGCGCGCTGTATGAGGACCTCAAGGCGCAGGCCGATCTGGCCGACGCGGGCGAGCGGCTGGCCTCGCTGGAGAAGCAGGCGCAGGCCCTCGCGGTCGAGGACGCCGAGGCGCGGCTCGCGGCGTTCAGGCAGGCGCAGGCGCTGCGTCGGACGATCGCGTTCGCCAACCCGCTGCTCAAGCCGATCCGGCAGCTGCTGTTCATCACGCGCGAAGCGCTGCCCCCGGACGAGTTCAACTGGGGCAACCACATGTGCGACCAGTACTTCGGCTTCCACGCCACGCTGCACGGCACGACGCAGGGCAACGGGCTCTACGTGCTGGAGAACCCGTGGTCCGACGCGCCCGTCGCGCGCAACCTGATCGCCGACTCGGTCATCGAGGCCGGCGCGCGCAAGGGGCAGAAGCTCGGCAACGGCGGCTACCTCAGCCCGGAGGTTTCGTTCGACGGCAAGCAGATCCTCTTCTGCTACACGGACGGCGAGCCTCAGATCCGGGTCTGGAACGAGAAGACCACCTTCCACATCTTCCGCTGCAACTCCGACGGTTCGGGGCTGGTGCAACTCACCGACGGCATCGTCAACGATCTGGAGCCCTGCTGGCTCCCCAACGGGCGCATCGCTTTCATCTCCGAGCGCCGCGGGGGGTTCGGCCGCTGCCACGGCCGCCCCGTGCCGAGCTTCACGCTGCACACGATGTTTGAGGACGGCACCGATATCGTGCGGCTCAGCCCCCACGAGACCAACGAGTGGCAGCCGAGCGTGGACAACAGCGGCATGATCGTCTACACGCGCTGGGACTACGTGGACCGCGGCTTCAATCAGGCCCACCACGCGTGGACCACCTTCCCGGACGGCCGCGACTCGCGGACGATCAACGGCAACACCCACCTCTCGCTGCGCACCGCGCCCATGATGCAGATGAACGTGCGCGCGGTGCCGGGGTCGCCGAAGTACGTGGCCATCGCCGCGGGGCACCACACCGAGGCCCGCGGCTCGGTGATCCTGATTGACCCGACCGTGGCGGACGACGACGCCATGGCCCAGGTCCGGCGCGTGACGCCCGACCAGCTCTTTCCCGAGGCGGAGTTCTACATCGACAAAGGGTCGGGCGCCTATGCCGCGCCGTGGCCGCTGAGCGAGAAGTATTTCCTCTGCGTCTACGACGGCGACGCCAACGCGCAGTACGGCAGCATCGACACGGCCAAGCGCAGGTACGCCATCACGCTGATGGACGTTTTCGGCAACAAGATACCGATCTATGCGAATCCGCAGATCTCCTGCCTGGACCCCATGCCGCTGCATCCGCGGACGAAGCCGCCGGTGCTGGCGCACGGCACGCTGGTGGGGCGCCCGCGGCTCGTCAGCGGCGAGAAGCCCGCGCCGCTCCCGCCCGAGGCGTTGCCCAAGTTGGCGAAGGTCGGCCTGATCAACGTCTACAACACGCGCCGCCCCTTCCCCGAAGGCGCCAAGATCAAGGCGCTGCGCATCTGGCAGGTGCTGCCCAAGACCACGCCGAACGCGGACAATCCCCGCATCGGCTTCGGAAGCCAGAAAGGCGCGAAGCTCGTGTTGGGAACGGTGCCGGTGGAAGAGGACGGCAGCGCGTACTGGGAGCAGCCGGTGGGCGTGCCGGTGCTCTTCCACGCGCTGGACGAGAAGGGGTGCGCCGTGCAGGGGATGCGCAGCGTGACCTACACCGCCCCGGGTGAGACCCTGATGTGCAACGGTTGCCACGACCAGCGCGTGGGGTCGGCGCGCACGCCGCCCAAGGCCTCGCCGCTGGCCATGCGCCGCGCGCCGTCGAAGATCACGGCGGAGATGGACGGCACCAACCCCTTCCATTTCTCGCGGCTGGTGCAGCCCGTGCTGGACGCCAAGTGCCTCAGCTGCCACGGCGAGAAACGCGAGGGCAAGGCACCGGACCTGCGCCGCGGCGAGTTTCTGAAGAGCAAGGACTTCTGGTTCACCTCCTTCTGCAATCTGAAGCCCTACGTCAAGTTCTACGACAGCGCGTCCTGGACCGAGCCGTACACCGTCCCCGGGCAGTTCGGCGCCAAGGGCTCGAAGCTCTTCGCGATGCTCGCGGCCGGCCACGGCAAGGTCAAGCTGACCGATGAAGAGCTGCGGCGGCTCACGGTCTGGATGGACTCCAACGGGCTTTTCCACGGGCACGATCAGGAGATCCAGGCGCAGGCCGAGGGCAAGATCGTCCCGCCTCCCATGCAGTGAGGGCAGCCACTGGGGACGCCTTTCGCCCTTGCGTCCGCGCGGCCGGACGTTATAGTATCCGGACATGAACAGCGTGCTGAAAGACGGCGCGTGCGTGTCGTGCGGACGCGAGCCCGGGCGGCATTACCGGCGCTGCCCGTATTGCGGCGAGGAGGTGTGGCACCCTCTCTGGCGCAGCGCCGCGCGCGCGGCGCTGCTGGCCGCGCCTCCCGCGCTGACGGCGCTCCTCGCGGCCGTGACGCAGCCCGACTGGATGCGCGCCGTTCAGGCGCTGCGGGCGGCCCACCCGGCCGTCGGCTTTCTTTTTGCCTCAGGGGTCGGGGTGTTGCTCATGCCCTGCGCCGACAGCGATCTCGTGGTGAGCTCGCGCGCGGAGCAGGTGCGGTGGCAGGCGCTGGCCGTCGGCGGGGGCGCGCTGTGCGGCTGTTATGCCGCGCTCTCGGCGCTCTGCCTCGGCTTCGGGCGGACGTCCGGCGCGGGGGCCTTCGCGCTGGGCGGCGCCGTGCTCGCGTGTGTCGCGGCGGCGCCGTTCTTCTTCCGCATCCCGCGGCGGGCGCTGTCCGCGGCGGCCATGATCGTCGCGGCCATAACGTTAGTTAAGACGCTCTAGGGCTCGAGGGCGACGGGGTTGGTGAGTTCCCCGATGGCGTCGATGGCGACGGTGACGCGGTCGCCGGGCGCGAGATAGACCGGCGGTGTGCGGGCGAAGCCAGCGCCGGAGGGCGTGCCCGTGAAGATCGCCGCGCCGGCGGGCAGCGTGGTGCTTCCGCTCAGGAAGACGATCAGGTCGGTCACGCTGAAGATGTGGTCCGAGGTGCTGGAGCACTGGCGCAACTCACCGTTGACGGAGGCGCGCAGCGTGAGGCTCTGCGGGTCGGGGATCTCGTCGCGGGTCACGATGCAGGGCCCGAGCGGCGCGAAGGTGTCGAACGATTTCCCGCGGCACCACTGGTTGCCGCCGAAACTTTTCTGCCAGTCGCGCGCGGTGACGTCGTTGCCGCAGGTGTAG